>Ga0153955_100015_pt1 | contig 120908 bp, 147 predicted proteins | sample TSFL039MetaG_FD_104744 | JGI IMG/M metagenome (GOLD analysis project Ga0153955, IMG submission 104744) | Attine ant fungus gardens microbial communities from Florida, USA - TSFL039 MetaG | ecosystem: Host-associated > Fungi > Mycelium > Unclassified | place: USA: Florida, Wekiwa Springs...
ACTGGGGCCCTTCTGTGTACCTGGGAATCAACTCAGGTTTCACAGACACGCTAACCACTACACCATCAATGCACGTTCGATGTTAAGATAATAAATAATATATATAACCACTTTTTGATGTCTAATTATGGTAGATAATCAATTTTCCTGTCGGTAGTTAGACCTGGACTATCCTAAGTTCGTTACCTCCTGAGCTGGGATCTGTAAATGATGATTGGACTGTGCCTGGGGGTCTGTCTATACATAGTGTGATTCTGTAGTAGTACCTCATTCCTTTACCAAAGACTGAGTGCTTGATATCAGCAACACCCGTTTCTACCCATAGCTCGCCGCGCCTCCTATCATGAAGATTAGTCCAAGGTAAAGAACCAGAATACACTTCAAACCCACCTCGATTGGCAAGTTACTGCTACACATCTGGAGTACACTGATCCGATCAAAAGCTGTTTGCACTCGATGTCCAATTTCCGGCCGTGTCTCTTCCTGTCAAACTGGTGCTTGCAATTGCACTGGTTGAATAGGATGTTGAAACGCTTGCCCGAATTGTCCAAGATCCGCTCAAAGTGTACCTGATGCGCAGCAGTGAACCGTGGTTGCTTAGCCGCAACAACGATAGCGATTGTCATGAATATCTCTATATTGTTTCATGTCCCACATTGTACAGCGTATACCTGGGTCCAGAGGACTAGGTGAGTGGATAGTCAGCAGTGCCGTTTCTACAAAAGTGAGCCACTACCAACCCGTCTATATAAGACGCAGAGGACATTCCTCGTCTTTCCAACTTTCGACATCGATTCCGAGAGATAAACGATATGAACGGAATCCTCAGATTTTCCATCGTTGCATCGTTGCTCGCAGTTGGAATTCCGGTATCAGCCGGTCCAGTGCAGGTGTGTTAACAAGAGAAAATTAATATGCAAGCAAAGACTAATGCATCAATAGATTTTTAAGCGACAGAGCAGTAATCTCACTGGACTACTGCCAGCTGATTCTGCTGGGCTCGCTACACAAAGCATTTGGGCCTCTGCTGCTCCGTCTGTACCCATGACCTCTGCAACCACGGCGGCTACCATCCCTTCTTCCACGTCTTTCATGGACATGGCTGTATCTGCTCCTCCAGCTGTCAGCATGATTGGTTCCTTCATGCTAGAGAACCCAGATTTCCGCACTCGATCCTTCACCGTCCCAACAGAGACTACCACTCCCATTTGCAATGTACTGAAATGTTCATTGACCTACTCAGAAGGCAGGCCAATCTATGGTAGTAGTATTTCCCTACCAGGTTACTCCAATCCTTCTAGTGAGAGCACAGTGACTTCCACTAGTATTGTGCCTCCTGGCAGCACCGAAACTAATATCAGTGTATCCGCTGATGTCCTCGCAACTTCGGGAGGCGCGAGAAATATTTCAATCGACATGTAGAAATACAGTTCGATGTTCTTGGGTCGGTGACGTCTTACCAGTAGAGTATAAGATTATACATAGATCTAATATATAGTCGTGGCGTGATGATCAGGCACAATTGTTGAAGTTTAGGCTTAATGAGATATTTCATTCGTCATCTAAATTTTTGTTTCCATTCCATTCCATTATTACGTCTAGGCAAATCTTATATGAAAGACTGAAGCAAACATCAAGCTTTGAGCAATGTTCAATGAGAAAGATCGACATTTAATTCCATTTGGTTCGTATGTTGATGGATAGTAAAACCTGCCGAGATATCAGACACAATACGAAGAAATCTGTTGCAGCCTGTTGGAATCACACCCAGGCCCCACTTATAAAACCATGTTTCAAAATGTCTGTCTAGGCATCAGACAGCATCAGATTTCTGTATTGGCTGGAATTGCTACATAAGCTTAGATTTCGTATGACCAAACCAGAAGAGAGAGTGAAATGAAATGTATACTAAATACTAAATTTACATGATGAACGAACGTCTTACTTGATGCAGCTTCAACATCGCGAAAGACGCATTCTGAAGAAAGTCCACTTGATGATCAATTCTGCAAGGAATAGCCAATTTTTCCATTGGACTTCTGCATATTCAAGAGATTATCGAGCATCTTTCGTGTTCTCGTATTCTCGGGGAGAGAAACCCTGAACTCATCTCCCCTCATCCACTCCAGGTCATGCTGTAATACATTGCGAGCTCTGATTGAACCGCCCCTGACATCTCCAACGCATGCATGTAATGTCACTCTTTGCACCTTGGAGTTATAAATGGCACAATGTAAAATATTGGAATTATAGAAGACGGTCTCCCCAGCTAAGACTCAGATCAGTATTTGATAGGACTGGCAGCCATATCTCACTTACGCTGGAGGGTCAACCGGATCGCACCTGGCATGGCCAGAGGGTATGAAGGAGGTTCCAAAGTTTCTGAAAGGCGACGTTGTTCCGGGGTCCGCACAGTCTTGTGAGAACGAGGTACAATGTAAAGGGACTCATCAGTATGCAATGCGCTAGAAAAAGTATTACTGAGAGGCAATAAGACAACTCGTCTAGACACACGTGTTCCACTGCACCTAGAATAATGTCAAAACAGGTAACGGAATAATAGAAAGCGAGTGACTTTACTTACACCATAACTCCAGACTCGAAGGGCACTTCGTTCTTCTTCCTCAGACACATTTTCGTGAATATCATCCCTGTGCCAACGCAAAGAGAAATCATGGTCCAGGGGATTAATGAGAAGGTTGAATAATTCTTGTTTGCGACATTTAGACATCTACCCAGCAACGACTGAAAGGACATACCAAGTTGCAACTCATCATCTCTGCAACCCAAAAGCTCCTTGACGACTTCCAATAATTTATCTGAGGTATACCATCGACCGAATGCTGGCTCATTGAGCTGCGGATGCATGACGTGTTGCACACCCCAAGAATCGGGATTATCGTTATTGAATGGAGGGAACTGCCTACCGACCGTTCGACGATGAGGCCATGTTCCATCTCGGGTTTTCTGGATAACTCTCTGACATGCAGCTTCTAGCTCTAACCAGTTATCAGGAGGGATCAGTCCAGGCACGACGACAAAGCCTTGATCATCATAAATTGTTTTGTTTGTGTTGTTGATAACGGTCATAGGATATCCTCGTTGGGTAAGCTTGCCATTTATATGTGAGTTATCGACCCATGTGTCATCAGACTCGTGGGGGAGCGAAGAATTCGCTCAGACGTGAGCCACCGGCCCGGCAATCACAGTACTTATATGTACTTCGGATAAGTTACATTCTACGATCACCACATGCGAGCCACAAAGTTCTATCAGATTGGAGGATTTAGACCAAATGTGAGGTGGTATGTAAACACCATTATCTAGGTTGCTCGTGAATCAATACAAGCTGTCAGGTTCGAGAATGACTGGAATGACAAGAAACTCGTAGAGCTCTTAGCAGGGCCAAGCTCTCCATTATGTCCCAGTAAAGACCGGCCACTCGAGTTACTTCTAGGTGCAAAATTATTTTTTAATTGTCATATTCAAATTTAACATGTCAAAGGGATCAAGGAGACGGGTTCCTCACATTTACTCCTTGCAGATACGCAGGTTTCTATGTTCAACCAAGTGGACAGGCATAGGACTTATGGATCTACAACCATGAATGACTACATATCTGTCTCTCCCATTTACTTTGCCTCAGTCCATGAGTTCGAACAAAAGCTTAAAACCCTTAGACCCAAGGCCAGCAAGAAAGCTGGAACTTCAGACAACAGTCAAGCCAACAAAGCATATGAAAACGGAAACGCAGGGATTGGACGTGGAGAATTTGAACATGGAAGGCTAGTTACGACTTGATGATATCTTTTTCCAGTTTCTGACTGGCGTCCAGACTACTCTATTGCTTTCTCAACAATACTATAAACCCAGCTAATTATTCTATATTAAATACTTCATGGATCCAGAACGTTCGGATCGCATCATTCACCACCAATTTGAGGTCAAAGTGGAGTATTGGAAGTCGACCTCTGGAATATGGCTGGGCCGAGGCCATGGATCTCAAGTCAGGGTCGCAATTGAAGCCGGGTTCGGCATTCCATCTTATCGTAGCGGAAAGTAGGCTATTTGGGCGGACGGACAAAAAGAGAATTGTAAGTGATGCATATCGTAGAATTTCATCCAAGCTGAGTAATTTTCAGGATTTTGAACATGGGACAACAAAAACCATCCCATTTACGGAAATCCAACATCTCGCTCAAGATTATATTAATCGCCTCAAGAAATCCGATTGCCCTGTTATCATACTCGTTTTTGACGAAACGCTTGCCCGAAGAGTTTTACAGGAGCTGGGCGTGGATATCACTGAATGGAAATCAAGTATCGGGGAACTCCTCAGACCCCAGGTACTTGATCCTCTGCATACCATGCTCAACTCTTATGATAAACGCAGGAATTAAGCAATACTATTCTCAAGGATGATTACGAGCAACGTAAACAAAGGTCTCGTGATCGCTCGCAATCTCCATCTTTCAATACCACTAGACAGCACAGAAGGTTACCTTCAGCCGAAATACCGAAGCATGCTATGTATATCGTAGACCTTCAGGCCCTCTTCTCCAGCATGGCACAGTCTCGAAGCCGCCATATTGCCGATATGGCGCAGGAACTAGGAATTCTAGGAGACAGAAATGTATGGTGTGCGGGGAATGAGGCAGTGTAGGTCTTTATTGAAATATCTGATTTCAAGAGTCCTGTTCCCTTACACTTATGAACAGTTATATATTCCAGGCATGGTTGTCAATGATATCCGGACCTGCAATTGATGAATGTCGTGCCTCAATGCGAAATACTCAGAGCCTTGGGTTTTCAACCGGGAAAAATGTAAAAGAACAGGACACCCGACCGGTGGACGAATCGGATGAAGATTTGGATCCAAATGACATGGGCCAGGAATCTGACGGTAGTGACGATGAAAGTGATACGGATTACGGTAGTGACTATTGACATTTTGAATATCGAACGCCATACTAAATTTAGTTTTATTGCTTCATGTCTTGATGATCATTTCATTTTATTGTTCTAAATAGTCTTTGAGGTCGTATGTGTAATCACTTGTATCCTTACGAGATGAAAGCGAGATGAAAGCATGTTGGTATGTACTCATATGGACCACTCATCAAAGTGTCAGTGTATAGAGATAATGAGGCCAAGTGACGACCATCGTGTTTCAAATCCGCCGCGTTGGAATAATTATTTGTCAATAATACCCGTATTTCCATCGAAACAGCATTTGCTTTACAATGAATCGTGATTCATAGTCCTTGTGGCATATTTCCAGTAAGTGTTCAATGATCCACTCATTATCTGTGAATTGCCAAAAATGTTGCTTTGATAATAAATACTCCAGTTAGTTTATCAGTGAGCAACTGTAATGACTTGCATGACTAAATTGGACTAGACATTTCGTTGATTTCTAGCTCAATAATATTTTAATAGTCTGCAGGTTAATGGCTATAATTCAGATATCTGAATTGTATATTGTATTAATCACTTATCTTGTTCTCTCTGTCTTGTCTTAGTTCTCTCTCTCGGCCATCGTATCTCGGTAGTCATTCTCATGTTTCGATCTCTAACAGAGGAGGGTGGTTATGAGCATCCCATGCCTCTTACTAAGAATAAATAGTTGTAGTTCCTCTTCTATTGTCTCATACCTAATACTCAAGTAAATCCTTTAGTGAACTGTGTACGAACGCCGCTATATAAATATACCAAAAAAAATAGATTGATCCAGACCATACAAAACCAAATAGTAAAATTTGGAAGATTAGATCTTCAAATGGTGAAGAGGACGATATTTCGTCGGCATGACACAAAAAATTACTATTCCTCTTGGGCAACCCGACCGTCCTTCTTTTCCCCGAACCCCAAGCGATGTCAGCATGCCTATGCCACCGCTCGCAGCAGCTTCGCTCACTGGAGATAAATCTAAGGTGATCGATGGAGTTTTAGAACTTGCAGATAGGTCTGCTTATTGTGGCTTCTCGTTTGGCGCAGAGAAGAGTATATCTGGCGAATGTGTATTCCAAACAGGTTTCGTTCCCGTAGTATTATACAGTTAATGTGATTACTCATCATGGTGATCATCGCAGGTATGGTTGGATACACAGAGTCTCTCACAGACCCTTCCTACGAGGGCCAAATTCTTGTACTTACCTATCCATTGGTCGGCAATTATGGTGTTCCTGAGCGCACGTCATCCTTGGATGTCTTGCCTGCTGAATTTGAGTCTTCGCGTATCCACGTTGCTGCTCTAATTGTTGGTTACTACTCTCAAGATTACAGCCACTTTCTTGCCAAATCCTCGCTGTCTGCATGGTTGAAAGAGAATAACATTCCTGCTCTTTATGGCATAGACACGCGTGCATTAACAAAAAAGATTCGTGAAAAAGGTTCCTTGCTTGGCAAAGTCTTCGTTCGTGCGGGAGAGCCCCGTGTCAGGGGAACTCCTTCCACCTCTATTCCTCGTAGTCCCTCATACCCCTTAATTCCTCATAATCCTTACAACTGGCGCGAAGACTACATAGATACCCCTTTCTCTGATCCCAATCAGAAAAACCTTGTCGCTCTTGTCTCTATCTCTGCTCCTCGCTTGTACAAACCGACATGTAAACCTCGTCTTCATCCGTCTGGTCGAATCTTGCGTATATTAGCGATTGACGTTGGAATGAAGCACAACCAAATTCGATGTTTTATCAAGCGAGGTGTGGAGCTCAGGGTCGTCCCTTGGAACTACGACTTCCTCTCTGACGCAGAGCCTTATGATGGTATCTTTGTCTCCAACGGTCCAGGTAATCCAATTTTGGCGACGGAGACCATCCAACACTTGTCAAAGGCTATGGAATCGGGAGAATGGCCCATTTTTGGCATCTGTCTCGGACACCAGTTGATCGCACTGGCTGCTGGGGCAAAGACCTCAAAGATGAAGTACGGAAATCGTGGTCATAATATTCCTTGCACGGACGCACTCTCTGGCCGCTGCTACATCACTAGTCAAAATCACGGTTTTCAAGTTGACTCTGCATCTCTTCCCGCGAGGTGGAAAGAGCTCTTCAAGAACGCCAATGATGATAGCAACGAAGGTATCTATTGTGAAGACAAACCATTCTTCTCCGTCCAATTCCATCCAGAATCTAACCCTGGACCCCGCGACACCGAATTTCTCTTTGAAGTCTTCCTTCAGAATGTAGAAGATTGCGCGAAAACGAATTCGCTTGTTCCCATCCGGATGCCTGGGGGGAAGAAGGAGGATAACGATCGGCGTGCCCCTTGTGCCAAAGTTTCTAAGGTTGTCATTCTCGGATCTGGTGGCTTGTCCATCGGACAGGCTGGTGAATTTGACTACTCCGGTTCGCAGGCCATCAAAGCTCTTAAGGAAGAAGGCATATACACCATCCTGATCAATCCCAATATCGCCACCATCGCTACCTCTAAGGGTCTGGCGGACAAGGTATACTTCCTCCCCGTCACCCCAGAATTCGTTCGAAAAGTTATCAAATATGAAAAGCCGGATGGTATTTACGTCACATTTGGTGGTCAGACCGCTCTCAACGTTGGTATCAAGTTGAAGGATGAGTTCGCTGAGCTTGGTGTGCAGGTTCTGGGGACGCCGATTGATACGATCATTACGACGGAGGACAGGCAACTGTTTGCTAGTGCCATGGAGGAGATCGGAGAGAGATGTGCTCAGAGTTCAACGGCGACAAATGCTGAGGAAGCGGTTGGTGCTGCAAAGGCAATCGGTTTCCCTGTGATTGTGAGGGCTGCTTACGCCCTTGGAGGACTTGGTTCTGGGTTTGCCCAGGATGAGGCACAGCTTCGTGCTCTCTGCGCAAAAGCGTTTGCAACAAGCCCTCAGGTTCTCGTAGAGAAGAGCATGAAGGGATGGAAGGAAATTGAATACGAAGTTGTCCGTGACTGTAAAGACAACTGTATCACGGTTTGTAATATGGAGGTGGGCTCCCTTCCCATATTAGTGTATTTGCGCTTCCACGTCTCCAGAATTTCGACCCCCTCGGAATACATACCGGTGATTCCATCGTTGTTGCACCTTCTCAGACGCTCTCCGATACCGATTACAATATGCTTCGCACTACTGCTATCAATGTTATTCGTCACCTAGGTGTTGTCGGTGAATGCAACATCCAGTATGCACTCAACCCCACCTCTTGCGAGTATTGTATAATAGAGGTGCGTCGATATCGTTCAGGCATGCAGATTGTATTGAAATTTTGAAAGGTTAATGCCCGTCTCTCTCGTTCTTCTGCTCTAGCTTCTAAGGCGACGGGTTACCCCCTCGCCTTCATCGCTGCAAAACTTGGTCTTGGTATTCCTCTGAATAAAATCAAAAACTCAGTAACCAAAGTGACTAGTGCTTGTTTTGAGCCCAGCTTGGACTACTGTGTTGTCAAGATCCCACGCTGGGACCTCAAGAAGTTTAGTCGTGTCAGTAGGCTTCTGAGTAGTAGTATGAAGAGCGTCGGTGAAGTCATGAGCATTGGAAGGACGTTCGAGGAAACAATTCAAAAAGCCATTCGAGCGATCGACGATCAATTTCCTGGGTTCGCCAAGGTATGTAACGGTACATAATATAGCTCTTGTTTGGCCTGAAGATATTATAGAACGAGTACGTTGAAAACATCGACGAGGAGCTGGTCAATCCAACGGATAAGCGCATCTTCGCAATTTCTACTGCATTCCATCGTGGTTATAGCATCGAAAAAATACATCAGATGTCCAACATTGACAAATGGTTTTTGACGAAGCTCAGTTATATCTTTGAGATGGAAAAGCACCTATAGTGAGTCTAGCCTCGATGCATTATTTGGTTCCTAAACAATACTGAAAACTTGTTCAGTGAATTCAATGTCTCCAGCATCCCGCTAGCCACCTTGCGCCAGGCTAAGCAGCTCGGTTTCTCTGATCGCCAACTTGCCGTTTGTATGGGTTCCACTGAGTTAGCCGTCCGTAGGTTGCGGCAGGAAAGTGGCATCGCTCCTTTCATCAAACAAATCGATACTGTTGCTGCCGAATTTCCTGCTTTCACTAATTATCTCTACACCACCTACAATGCCGTTGAGCATGATGTCAAGTTTGAGGACCGTGGGGTCATTGTTCTCGGTTCTGGGGTATATCGGATCGGCTCTTCGGTTGAGTTCGATTGGTGTGCCGTCCGGGCCATTCGAACGCTTCGCGAGCAAGGCTTCCCTACCGTTATGATTAATTACAATCCCGAAACTGTCAGTACCGACTACGATGAAGCCGACCGCCTATATTTCGAGAATATTAGTCTGGAAACTATACTTGATATATACGATACTGAGCACTCGCGAGGGATCATCTTATCCATGGGTGGGCAGACTCCAAACAACATTGCCCTACCGCTTTACAGACAGAACGTCAAGATTTACGGTACCTCACCAGAGATGATCGACACAGCAGAAAACCGCTTTAAGTTTTCTCGCCTTTTAGACGAGATTGGTGTCGACCAGCCTCTATGGAAGGAACTGACCAGCTTTGAGGAAGCTAACCTTTTTTGTGAGAAGGTTGGTTATCCGGTGCTCGTTCGTCCATCCTATGTCTTGTCTGGCGCTGCGATGAATGTCGTCTCTACTGGTGACGATTTGGCAAGCTATCTTACGAAAGCCGCTGAGGTCTCACGAGATCATCCTGTCGTCATATCAAAGTACATTGAGCAAGCTAAGGAGATTGAGGTGGATGCTGTTGCGAAGGGTGGAAAAATGATCATGCATTACATCTCTGAACACGTCGAGAATGCGGGTGTTCATTCCGGTGATGCGACTCTCATTCATCCCCCTCAAGATTTAGATCCACAGACCGTTCGCCAGATCGAGGAAGCTACTGCCAAGATTGGCAATGCTCTTAACGTCACTGGTCCTTTCAACATCCAGTTCATTGCAAAGAATAATGAGATCAAGGTCATTGAGTGCAATCTTCGTGCCGCTCGTTCCTTCCCCTTCGTGTCCAAGGTCACTGATATCGATGCTATCGAGATGGCAACAAAGGTCATGCTCGGTTTGCCTGTTGAACCATATCCCGATGCTGGTCTTTCCTCGGATTACGTTGGTGTCAAGGTTCCACAATTTAGTTTCAGTCGACTATCAGGTGCAGATCCAGTTCTAGGTGTGGAAATGGCTTCAACTGGTGAAGTTGCTTGTTTTGGTCATGACAAATATGAAGCATATCTGAAAGCATTGATTTCCACTGGTATTGTGCTACCAAAGGAGAATATATTGTTCTCTATTGGAAGTTACAGAGAGAAACTAGAGCTACTGCCCTCTGTACAAAAACTCAGTGCGGCCGGGTATAATATATTTGCTACGTCAGGTACGGCAGACTTTCTGACAGAGCATGGTGTTCCTTGCAAGGCAAGTAGCTTTCTTGCCTGAGGATGCATGCTAAATCGATCTTCTCAGTACCTTGATACCCTTGGAGAGAACGATCGTCCTCAAGAGAAATCAGAATATTCTTTGACCCAACACCTTTCTAATAACCTCATTGATATGTACATCAACCTACCTTCAAAGAATCATTACCGTCGCCCTGCTAGCTATTCCAGCAAAGGGTATCACACTCGTCGCATGGCCATAGATTATGCAGTCCCACTCATCACTAATGTCAAAAATGCGAAGATGCTATCGGAAGCGCTCGTTCGCAAGTTACCCCTGGACGTCTCGTCTATTGACTCCAAGAGCTCGCACCTTACCTACAGTTTCCCAGGTTTAGTAAATATCGCTGCATTCGTCCCCAACTTGACTGGTGCTAGCAGTCAGGAATGGTCTAACATGACGAAGGCGTCCGTCGCTGCAGGCTTTACCACAGCTATTGTACTACCAATCGGATCTGACAACATTATATCGGATCGTCAGACATTCGAGCAGGTTCGATCGAACATCTCGAGCAGTGCTCACTGTAATTATGCCCTCGGAGTCACAGCAACAGCTGCTAATGCTCAAGCATTTGACGAAGAAATACATCTACAGACTAAGGCACTCTTCATTCCTGCTCATACTCCGCTGTCTGTCGTCGCCACTCATTTCACAGCATGGCCTCTTGAGAAGAACATAATTACCAATGCTAAAGGGTCTGATCTTGCTTCAATTCTTTTGTTGGCCAGCCTCCATAGTCGAAGCATCCATGTGACCGACGTCCAGACTAATGACGACCTCCTGCTCATCACACTGAGCAAAGCCAAACATCTGAAAGTTACGTGTGATGTTTCAGTCTATTCTCTCTTCTATTCCAGAGAAGCATTCCCTTCAACCACTGCGCTTCCCACCTCGGCTGAACAACAGGCTTTGTGGAAACACCTCGACAAGATTGACGCATTTTCTGTAGGAACTACGCCGTCTCGATTGACTATCGATACTGACAAGGTGTTCTCGCCAACGGCCGGCTTTGAAGAGGTTCTTCCGCTCTTACTCACAGCGGTGACCAAAGGACGCCTTAGTATTGAGGACATCCGAATTCGTCTTCATGACAATCCTGTTCACATCTTCAATGTGCCTGAACAGACGAATACCCACGTGGAAGTTGTTCTGGGTCGTAAGGCCCTTTTCAGGAGTCGCACTGGTTCTTGGTCGCCACTCGATTCTGAGTTGGTAGCTGGTGCTATCCACCGTGTCGTGGTCCAGAATAAGACGGTGTTTGTTGATGGTGCCACAGTCTCCTCGTCAACTGGTCATGATATTTCGGCAACCAATGTGTCGCACGTACTCCCTAAGGAGATTGTTGCTGAGCCTCTTCCTGGGGTTTCCGTGGTTTCTCAATCATCTTCTAGTCAACCTCAGAGTCTGCAGGCCCCACACACTGGTCAAATCTTGATGAACACCATCTCTCATCCTTCCTTTCATCGTCGTCACATTCTCTCCGTTAAACAACTCACTCATCGCGACTTGCACGATCTGTTCTCCCTTGCCCATGAGATGCGCCTTCAAGTTGAACGTAATGGTATCTTAGACATCTTAAAAGGCAAGGTTCTCTGTACTGCATTTTACGAACCTTCAACCCGGACCAGCGCTTCGTTTGAGGCTGCCATGAAGCGTTGTGGTGGAGAGGTTGTTCCTATCACTACCGATAGATCTTCTGTGGTTAAAGGAGAGAGCCTTCCTGACACTATCAGAACTTTAGCGTGCTATGGAGATGCTATCGTTCTTCGCCATCCTGACATCGGAAGTGCACAGTTGGCGGCTAAGTTCTCTTCTGTCCCAATCATCAACGCTGGAGACGGCATTGGTGAACATCCTACTCAGGCCTTACTCGATGTCTATACCATTCGTTCAGAGCTGGGCACAGTCAATGGTCGCACGATCACGCTGCTTGGTGATCTCAAAAACGGTCGTACAGTTCACAGCCTTGTCACCCTCCTTTGTTTATATTCTGTTCGACTCAATTTTGTTGCACCTCCCTCTCTTGCCATGCCCCAGGCCGTCGTGTCTGCTGCACGCAAGGCTGGAGTTCCCGTCACTACTTGCGAATCCTTGGATGAGGTTCTCTTACAAACCGATGTATTATATGTGACTAGGGTCCAGAAAGAAAGGTTCGAGAATGAGCAGGAGTGGTTGCACGTCAAAGATGCTTATAGGGTGGATCATGCGGTTCTTTCAAGGGCTAAGGAGGATATGATTGTTATGCATCCTCTTCCTCGTCTCAACGGTACGTTCTTTATCCAACCAAACGAGTTGAGGTTCACTGGTCGGTTTCAGAAATTGATCCTGAGGTTGACTTTGATTCAAGACGGGCTGTCTATTTCCGCCAAATGCGTTATGGCCTTTTCGTGAGTCACGATTTCACCCAGGTTATGGTTTTCATCCTCAAACCTACTTCGTAGATTCGCATGGCTTTACTTGCCAGTGTTATGGCGTGATGTTCGCCGAATATCCACTATCCATCATAGCACCAATTTTCAATGATCATAAATATATCTATGTACATACTTCCTGCCAGCAGGGTAAGTCAGGCAAGGAGGTAGAAAATAACCAACGGTTAATAGCTGAATCAAAACATCAATAGAATATTTTCTGTGCATGATTCTGCTGTGAATTCTTCATTTACATCAAGAAACTGATGCGCAATGCAGTCCCAGTCTAAGTGAGACTGACCTGATTAAAGTTTTTGATCCCATCACATCACAACTTCCCCCTCGTATCTCTCGTTTGGCTGTATACCCGTGGGAGATTGTTTATCAATGATCGGCGTCAATTTCGAGTCAGAAAAGACAAGTATCAATTGTCGAGAGCTGCTGTTCTCTCTGTCTGCTCGTGAATGTGGCTGTCCAAAACCGATGAATGCAAAATAAATTCACGTGTCCTTTACATGAAGCTGGTTGTTGCACGGATGGAGCGCTCGTTGTTCTTTGCTGCGTTATTGAGCCCCTTGATCAGAGGGCATCACTGTTGGATATGTTCGGTTGCTTACGTGTGCGCGTCGCCCTTTCTCGTGGAATAATGTCAGGGTGTGTGGTCTGTGGATGAATTATTATGATCATCCATAATTAATCCGACCCCAAGTGTAACAGATTGTCCTCATGCACAACACTTGACCACAGCGTGAGTATTTATATGCCGTAACAAGCAAACAGGTGCCAAGACGTTACATAGTGGTACACTACTGACTACACCCCGAGCTACAGGGGTCGTTTGCCGGGGTCGTTCTGAGTAAGGTGTGAATGTTGGAGGTGGAGTAGCTGGGTCCTCTGCGGTCTGAAAGGTCATAGTAGAGTTGAGTATACTTGTACATGTCCATAAATAAGTGACCATAGCTTATAGATGCGTAGTTAGCTCTTTACACGGTGGATACTTAGATGTCGCCGCTTGAATTGGGATGCCAAGTCTGATGATGTGGTGTCATCTCACCATTTGTACCGCGGTGTACATACAGTCTGCGGTAGTCCACTGGCCACGGAGGCTCACTGCCTCTGATAAATATATAAATCATGTCATACGAAAGAGACAAACATGTTGGAATTTGGAATATATGTGAGCCTGCGCGATGGGATCAATTGGTAGCTACGTTACATGATGTAGATATATAAGTAGTTCGTATTTCAACAAAACACAGAACAAAAAAAAAGTAAAATGGGTTGGGTATAATAGGATATAGCCAAATGAGCAAGATTGAGTGATTTCTCTAGTCAAATTGGCAGCGACGGGTGCATCAGCAGCACACCAGCAGCTACATCCACACTGGCAGGTAAAAAAGGGAATAGGTCCATGCCTCTTTTCTTCTTTCACGTTTGCAAAGCGGTAATATAGGAGGGAGAGGGACCTCGCGGATAGAGTGTGGAAGCTATGAGATGGACTATCATTTTGGAATAGTCTCATGTAAACTGTTCACAATGAATCGTGGAGGTCACTCGGCGTTTCTCGGTTTCGAATGTCTGCCAGTTCTTATAGACATTGAAGAGTATATTATTGTATATATTACTAATTCTTCTAATATTTCATGTGCGTCGATGGCGTAGTTGGTTAACGTGTTTGTCTAACCTGAGTTAATTCCCGGGCAGACAGAAGGTCCTCAGTTCGAATCTGAGTCGACGCACACGGCGGAAATTTAAATGTCAAGTAACCTGATGCTGTAGTGTCATCAAGACGACATGTCACACAGTGACACTCCGCCACTATTCTTTTTTGATCAATAATTTTGTCCCTTGGCGATAGGCTTTACATCTCAATCGGTCACAGGAGGTCGCGCGAGCGTGATGCGAGCGTGATTAGCTACAAAGATGCTCAAGGGTTTTGTGAAACCATTCATGGTCATGATACTTGATATTTCGAGGTTTTCTGCACCCGCGATAGCTTGAGTCCTGTGTGGTCTGCCTCGACGGACTGTATTTTTGCATCGGTGAATGGAATCAACGGGGAACGGAACTCAGTCACTGGTTGGACGTGACACTAGTCTGAACCATCGCTAGTGATATACAATCATTTATAGAGCTTGAATGAATACCATATGTCATACATGGAGATGCCAACCGAGGGGTGGTATATCTTCGAAAGTGGTAGTCACAACAAAACTAGATCCCGAAAGCCAAAACAAGCAGTAGTATGCCATCACATTTACCCCGACTCTATTTATAAATGCTATTCCCTCAAGAAATAAGGCTTGGGTGTCACCTTCAATTGTCCAAAGGGACAAACCCACTCGTCAAGGAACTCAACATCCGATTAAGATTTATTTGCGATTAAAAAATCCACGAAGAACATAATTGGAAAAGAAAACATCAAGGACATGTGCGTTATGAAAGTGTCGTGAATAGAAAAGGAGGAATCTACCGGGATCAAACAAACAGGATCACCCTTCTTCCTCGGGGACCTCTTCTTCATACTCAACCTCTTCCTCAACACTACAAAGATTAAGCCAAGTGAAACAGAACTTAAAAGAAGTAAACTCACGTAGCATCTTGGTATTGTTGATACTCTGCAATGAGATCTTGCATGTTCGACTCAGCTTCAGTAAACTAGGATAAGGTGAATTTCATGATGACATGATGACAATAAAGGTTTACCTCCATCTCATCCATGCCTTCCTGTGTATACCAATGCAAAAATGCCTTCCTCTTGAACATCGCGGTAAATTGATCACCAACACGGCGGAAGAGCTCTTGAATAGCGGTAGAATTACCCAAAAAGGTAACGGCCATCTTAAGGCCCTGAGGAGCAATGTCACACTGAGCGGTAAGGACATTGTTGGGAATCCATTCGACGAAGTAGGCAGAATTTTTGTTCTGGACATTTTGCATCTGTTCTTCAACATCCTTCATGGAAACCTTGCCACGGAAAACGGCAGCGACCTTCAAGAAAATTTTGAGCATCACAAAATGAAACAAAACCATAACCCACTGTGAGATACCGCCCATGCCTGGGATCCGATGCAGCCATCATGTTCTTGGCATCGAACATTTGCTGAGTGAGCTCAGGAACACTGACAGCACGGTACTGTTGGCTACCACGAGCAGTCAGGGGGGCGAAACCAACCAAGAAGAAATGAAGACGTGGAAAGGGGACTGGGCAAAACAAACATCAAAACCAAACTAAATTGCAGTCGGGTGAAAACATACCCATATTGACAGCCAATTTACGAAGGTCAGAGTTCAGCTGGCCGGGGAAACGCAGGCAGGTCGTGATACCCGACATGACAATAGAGACAAGATGGTTCAGATCACCATAGGTAGGCGTAGAGAGCTTCAATGTTCTATGGGAAATATCATAAAGTGCTTCGTTGTCAATACTCATGGTCACGTCAGCATTTTCGACGAGCTGGTGAACTGAGAGAGCAGCATTGTATGGCTGAAAATGACAGTAAGCATAGATATCTAATGGTAGTAGAAAAAAAATTAAGATTTACCTCTACGACAGTGTCTGAAACCTTAGGACTAGGCACAACAGAGTATGTGCACATCATGCGATCGGGATACTCCTCCCGGATTTTGGAAATAAGGAGGGTGCCCATACCGGCACCAGTGCCACCACCAAGTGAGTGTGAGATCTGGAAACCTACCACATGGTTATTTTAGCAATCTATCGAATGAATGGACTAACCTTGAAGACAGTCAGTTCCCTCGGCCTCCTTACGTGTCACATCTAACACGCTGTCAACAAGTTCAGCTCCCTCGGTGTAGTCTGCATGTATCAGAAATGTGAGTTAATGCTTATCCCATTTGATCGAGTAACTGATATAAAAGAATTAATAGCCCTAACATGACGGACAACATTATAGAATTAAGGTCATTTTTGCAAAAGGTTTCATAAAGACGATTCTTGTAAAAAGTGTTGGATTAAAGGGTACTCACGTCCTTTTGCCCAATTGTTGCCAGCTCCGTTCTGACCGTAAACAAAATTGTCGGGACGGAAAAGGTGACCCAAGGACCCAGATCGAATAGAGTCCATCGTTCCAGGTTCAAGGTCGACTAAGATAGCACGTGGGACGTACTTCGACGTACCAACCTCATTGTAGTAAACTGAGATTCGCTCAAGTTGGAGATCGTTGTTGCCTTTGTAATGACCATCCGAGTCAATACCATGCTCATCTGAGAGGACCTCCCAAAACTTGATGCCTGTCATCAACCACAAACTACGATTGGTGCATTGGACCTGAGGTGACAGAGGTTAAAGCGCACCAACTTGGTTACCACACTGTTGACAGAATTGATACATAGATGAGCCACGTCAGATTAGGGGAGTAAATGAAAGGTACCTGGCCGGCCTGAAGATGAACAATTTCGCGCATGCTATCGGCCAAAGATCAGTACAATTGGCAAGTCAGAAACAAGTGGTACGAGAAGAGAACGAGGAGAGAACACGACGAAAGGCGCGTTCTGTAATGTCAAGTAATATATATGCAGCGAAGGCGCGTCGCAGACAATTATTACGGTACAAGGTAATACTCACATGAGTCGTTTTCAGGAAAGGGGAGCAGCAGAACGAGTATGTCACTTCAACCAAATGGATTGGACAAGAAGACAAGAAAATATGTATGGTGAACGGAGTCCAAGGTTTCGAACTCAGATTAGAACCCCGATATGATATGTTCCTCGCCTTTGCCTCGTGTTTATAAATTGAAATGGGACCAACACAGGATCTGAACAAACCTTGATAAATATCACTAGAAATATCACTAGAAATGTCCCTCATTTTCGTTATTTAGTCTGTCAGTTTTAACCGAACAATAGTTATTCCGATGCATCACTCGCTATCACTCGTTATTGCTCTGCCACCGCAGCATTGAAATCGCAAATGTATTTACTTCTCTAGTCTGGACCTCGCACATATCTTTGCATTCTCATCTAGGACTATGCTAGCCTTCAGCATTGCCCTTGCCTAGGGCCCCATCCATCACGCATGTACTCGTCTTGCAATATAGTATGTTATTTGACACTGCAGCTGCACAAGAATAAGAGCCATGCAGGGTTGAATGCAATGAATAGATGAGTAGAGGTAGATAGAGAGTTAGTGATTGCAGAAATGGTTCCTTCCACTGCACTGAATCGAAGGTGAGTTGGTTCATTGACGACTGACGACTTCACGAGATCTACTGTTTTCTCTGGTCGATCCATAAATCAGGTACAGGACCGAGATCTAATACTAGGTTGGAACATACGTGCATCGTTCCTATTATCAATCGTGTGATCGAGTGAGTACATATTTTCTGACAGATCTATGTGCGTTGTATGTTAGAAAAAAGTTGTGCTTCAACAATGTCGCAGAATGACATCGGTTATGGGATGACACCAAGATGTCACGGAAACATCATTTATTGGAGCGGTTTCTAGGACATTTACATATATAAAGTAGGGAATGTACGTAGAATAAATAAAGGTCTTTCTTCCTTTCCCTCACTCCCCTGCGCGCATATTCATTTGTGCTGCGTTAAACAACTGTCCTTGATAATATCTTCTATATACTTTCCCTTACCTGTCCTCAAGGTTCATAGGCTGCCAAACCTTAAAAGAAGAATAATATCGACTAGCCTCCTGCAAAATCTCAAGTTCGCAACTGCACTTGCTGCCCTACACTCATCTCCCATTAAATACAGAACATAGACTTGAGTACATAAGCACCGCTAGAGTGAATCAAACAAGATATCATGCAGTCTGGCAAGAAATGAATGATGTAGGGACATGTATGACATAAAAATAGAATAAGACAGAAGAAGCATCAAAAGAACGATTTTGACTGAGTAGATTCGACAAAGGTGTCTTCAAAATAAACGACTAACGACACAAATCAACAAGGCCAAAAGGGGAATCACCGACCAGAGCCAGCAGGAACCTTCCTTAAACCGGTTCCAATAGTTTTCTTCATTATATACTCCTTCCTGGCGGCCGCAGCTGCACGCTTATGCTCCGCCACAAATTCTTCAGGTAGCCGCGGTACAGGAGGAATCGCACGAATCGGTTCTCCGCGCTCATTTAACATAGCCTCAACATGTTTGAGGAATCGTTGCCGCATTTCACCACTTTTCTCTGTGTCGAGGAAGCTCGCACGACTGTAGATACTGTCACTGTATCTCCTGCGATTTTTGCTGCTACTATGCCCATGTCCACTGTTGCTCCCGCCCTCTTCTTCATCAGATATATAGATTGTTGATCGGCGGAGGCGTGAATGACGGATTGACATCTCATCTTCGGGATAATGAGAGGCGTCTTCTGGATCATCGTCATCATAGACGCCTGGCATAGGAGTCGAGGCACCACCATAGTTTGTACTTCTATGCCCATAACATTCCTCAACTGCGAAATCATCATACCTTGATTCATCGACAATAATTGACGAATGCGAATGTGCATTCTCAGTGACATGCTGGAAAGCCATGTAACCTCTTTTTGTAAGAATGACCTCGTCTGCTGTTTCCTCAAAACCTTTCGTCAAGTCGCGAATTTTCGATCCCCTGGACCTTGCAAACACATCATCCTTCGTCATTTCTCCATCATCTACATAAGTATTCTGCCACTCCAAATTGCTGCTCTTCTCCCAGGCAGATCCGGTAAATATCGCTCGCTCAGCGTTGAGAAGGTTGGTGGTGGGAGTATGGCTCGGACTTGAAGATAAAGGGAAAAATGACTCGTGACCGCGAGTGCTCCTGATAGGACCCAGCATGTTGTTAATTCTCGATGGAGGTACAGATGAAATAGGGCTAGAGTCAGTTGTCGGACCTGTAGCGCCATTTGTGGATGATTTAGAGAATCCACATTGCTGATTTGGTTTCCTTTGTACTTTTGCTCTCAGCACGTTCCCAGCAGCCGCAGAGAGATTGCTGAATGCTGAGCGTTGAGCTTTGGTATTGCCAATGGCAATACAATGAGGCGGAGATCCTAGCACAGGTGACGGTAAAGGCGGGTCGATCGTTCTTGCAGTATCCACATCCACGGATAAGTGACGGGATCCATTGGAGTGGGGTACCGATGTTTCATCGGTAGAAACATTGGGTAAAAGGCTTGGAGGAGACGGATCAAGTGAAGGTATATTGTAGTGAGTGGAAACATTTGGTGAGCTGGATAGTCCTGAAAGGCGACTTCCAGATGGTGGAGATCCGACACCGTCAATACCATGACTGCGAAGCATAGGCGAAGTACGACCGGCAGAAATCGTTGGGGTGGACCTAGCCATTGGGCTGACGGTGCCATTGGGCCAGAGAGTCTTTGATAAGGCAGGAGTGTTGGATGAAGATTGTGATTTTGGAAGAGATACTTGTCTCAAAAGACCGGAAGAAAACTGGGGATCATTTGGACTGGTTGAAAGGTTGAGTTTGCATCCAGAGCCAGATTCAACGCTCGGCTTGACGGGAGACCCATCCAATTTGATTGACAGGGATAAATCTGGAATGGTCAATCTTGGTGGATTCATGGATGGTTCACATGTCAGAGTAGTGATTCCGGATGCTCCATCGCTATCACGGGTCAAGGGCAATGAAATCAGAGGTTTCTTTGTCTCCCTTTCTCTCTCGCGTTCCTTTTCCATGTCCCTCTTCCGTTCCTTCTCCTTCTCGAGACTATCGCTACTTGAGGCACTATTCCTGAATTTCTGCGTGCCTATGAAAGGTAGTACCCGTCTCTTATTTGGCGTCAGGTGGAATGAAGAGAACCCCGATGATACGCTCGGAATTGGCAGGGCAGGAAAACTAGTATTGGATGACTGGCGACTGAGCATCCCAGGTTTGGCAGCATGTGACTGAGAAGTCGATACAGACGTCGCGATAGAACTTCGTGCAACACCTGTAGAATAGGATAGTACATTCGGGAAATCAGTGGGTGTTGATGTACGATTATTTGCCACTATGGCAGTTGAACCGGGCCTGGGAACGGTGGGGGTCGGTGACAAGGGAAACGAAGATGGAGAAGACTTTTGCGGAGGCGGAACGGTCAAAGTAGGGAGAAGTGTATTTTGTGCCTGACTTATGGGAGTAGATATTGCAGAATCTAGAGTTTCTAGGTGAACAGGCACTTTCAACTGAGGAGACGAAGAAATGCATGAGGCTGGAGCTGAGAACATTTCGCCAGACAATCTTAGCTGTAGGTCAATCCCAAGTCCAAAACCAGGGGATGAGGCCTCAGCTGACAACTGATCAGTGCCTAAAGCAATCATCGGCGCGCCAGTTTCCTTGTTCAGAGTGGTTACGAAACGTTCACCATTAGGCAAAGATAGTGAGTTCATTTCGAAGGCAACGGATTTTGAAATTTCTTTGCCCAGATCGCCCTTGGATGATTTGTTCCCCAACCTGAAGAACAAACTCTTTGCCTTCTTTATGTCCTTATCATAGCCTCCATTTTTCTTCTTCTTCAATTTCTTGCCTCCATCTGTCTCGTACCCAGGAGAATCGAATGAAGGAGACACCGACATAGAACTGGGACCTGAAGGAGCTTTGCGAGACGGCTGTACGCGCCTCCGCAGAATGCTGAAATCAAATGTGGAGTCCGAGGTAGATTCAATGGTCAAGAAACTATCCGCACTGGAATCAGGCGCATAGGAAGGGATGGGAGGGACAGACCCCACTTTTCTCCCTTTGTCTTTCTTGCCATTTTCACGCTTTGAGTTTCTCTTGGACACACTGTCGATTTCATAGCTGCCGCAGTTTGCGCTATGCTTTTCGGGTGTGGACGGTATTGCGGGGCGTGAAACATAGGCATCGTCAGAAGCTAGAGGTAGAAAGGACTGGGACTCAGAGGGTATCACAAGGGATACGGTATTGGTGGACTGGAAGTACTGAGAATGAATGTTTTCATGGTTCTTCTGGTCATAGGTATTATTGTTCAATTGTATTGGCGGGAATGAGGATGGCGGCGTGAGTGGGTATCGGCCCGAGAGCGGAGACGAGCCTGGGGACTCAACAAAATGCGTCAAGTCCGGAGAAGTGGGAACCCGATCCTAAAAATGAATATGGCGCCTATTAGTCAATTGTTCAAGTTCTAAATCAGGCTTGATAAGATTAATTGAAAGAGAATGATGCCAAAGGTGTATAGAAGCAGTAAGCAATCATGTTTCACAGCCAAGGGCCACACGGATTCGGGAGAGATCCAAATGAATCACACACATATTGTGCATATCGCCCGAGAAGTGCAAATGAAAGAAGCAGGATTAAGCCTTGATAAGCGTCTATTAGATGCACCTCAGAACTTTTCCTGCCACAAGGCAAAGGCACAAAGCAGGTTCCAATATCTGAAGCCACGAACAGCTACAAACAACCGATATAAAGACAACAAAACAGCCAAAAAAACATGAGAACCTGGACAAGGAAAAAGGCAACTAAGTAGATCGTTGTTAGGGTCCATAGCATCGGCCCATTCAAGATACGTGGCACACGACATTAAACGACCTCAAGCAGAAAGCAGAAAGCAAAAAAAAAAAAGAACAGAGATACACAACTGACGACGAAAAAAAAAGTAAACTGCGCGCGTACCTCATCTTCTTCTTCGAGTTGGTTATCGAACATCCAATTCGCGACGGTTGGGTTCACACCGAGTCCGAGCTGTAACACAGTCTCCCACACGGACGTTCTAAACGCCCCAGATTCACGGGAAACACCAGACATCGATGGGTTCTGTGGCCTCGTTCTAGGGCGCGCTACAGGTATATCCATACGAACACTAGGATGCGACATATGAGAGCGATAGCAGAAAAAACGAGCGCTCTACGCCCAAGAAGACACTCAAACAAAGAGGTATATCCACAAGCAAGAGGGAACGAGAGAAAACGAACGAAAAATTCCTTTTTTCTAGAGAGAGCGTTGCAGTAGAGAAGAGAGAACCAAGGGCCGAAGCCAATGAGAGTGGGAACTCAGGTATACAAGATATTTATTACACGTGATGGATTAAGGCACCCGAATCTCGACTTTGATGACTTAGTTTTCTCGTGCCGCTTTCTCGCCCTTCTCGTTTCTTTTTCTTTTTCTTCTACAAAAGGGGAAGAGATCATAGTAACAAGCCCATTTGTTTGTAATTTCTCACCTTGGCCTGTTCAAGCAATTTGCAGCTGGCCTCGATGTTCTTGTTCTACCTTTCCCAACATCCCCTTAGCAACCTCTTGTCTCCTAGACATTACACTACACTCATTGTAATTACAATACGTAAGGTGAGATGGAAGACCAGGGTACATTGCTATGTCTGTTTTCCATATCAAAAGTTGTGTCAGTTCTGGGCAAGTCCCTCAGCCACAGAAAGCCCGACCACAATGATTCATCACTATGACTGCGCTCATTTCTACCCAAGCAAGTATTCTCTGTTCGGAAGCATAAATACATACTTCTAACCAGTAGTGATTCTCTTACTTTTACGATAACTTTGTGACCGTGGTCTCGCTCCACAACGTAAAGCTTACGCAGGTTACCATATGAAAGACATAAAGGAGGTCGGACATAGCACCAACAATCCCCAAAATTATCAAACCAAAGTCCATGAAGCGACAGTACTTTTTTTTGAAAAAAAAATCATAATCTCAAATCAAGTGCTCGCTCATACAAAACCTACCACATCGGATTGTCAAAAAAGCAAACTTATCGCGAGACAACAATAATCTATAGGAAGAAAAAAAAAACACTGCTGTGATGAAATTCATGAAACCCAAGGTGTTGCTCAACAACCAACATAACTCAATCAACAACACAACATCTCCCAACTCTCGAAAAATACACATGTAGCAAGCCAAATCCATGGAGACACTCTGAATTCATATAGATATATACCCAGCATCACAAACTCCCTCCCCTATCAATTCGCCATCATAACAACATGGCCCAGAATACCACACATCATATCCCTAACTCTATTATAAAAATAAAAAGACCAATTCACTTCTTTCTTTCTTAAAAAAACAACCACATCCCTTTCCTCACAACACAACACACTTACTAAGAGAGAGCAGAGAGAGAGAGAGACAGAAAAACCCCATTAAGATAAAAAAAAACAATGGATGTACGAAAAAAAGATCTACAACACGACCCACCCACCCACAACACATTCCTCTTCCTCTTCCTTCGTTAAAAAAAACCCAACCACACCTCGCTCACAGCTTCAACTCCGTCACCACTCTCCTCGCCAACATCTGATACTGCCATCCATCCCCACTCGTCCTTCTAAACTGTATCCCATAAAACGGCAATAACGGAACCTACACACATCCCAAAAAAAAAAAAAAATTCCCCACACACACACAAAAACCGAAAAAAAAACAAAAAAAAACAAATCGCTCAATTCAATCAAAAAAAACCAAACAAAAAAGACACACCACACATTACACACATACCTTGACAATCGTAATCTCAAACCTCACACTCAACTGGTTCTTGGCAATACTCTCAAACACCTCTTTGTCAACTTGACCAGATGGTAACGGACTTGGACTTTTCGTCCTCGGCGTCGTCGCAGTCGCATTCGGTGTCGTCGTTGCAGTCGTAGTTGTCGCACTCACAGTCGTCGCAGTCGCAGTTGTCGCACTCACACTCGCAGCACCCCCAAAATCCCTCGGTATAGGCGGCAACACTTTTGACTTGTTCGAAACAGGCGAACTAGACCTTATCGACCCTTGTGCTTGCGCTTGTGCTGGTACTTGTTGATCAACCGACAACGATTCTCCAATATACTGCTGTTGCTGTTGCTGTTGTTGTTGACCCACCTCTATCCCACCCACACCCTGACTCGACACAACATTCAAAAACGATAAACTCCCACTCGAAGGCATCGTCTTCAATCCCGTCATCATCGTTCCTCCACTCGGTCTTCCCTGAACCTGTTGAGAACCATGTTGTTGCTGTTGCTGTTGCTGTAACCCCACATCCACATTCTGCTGCTGCTGTTGTTGCAATTGTCCTTCCTCCTTCCTCTCCCTCCTCTTCATCCCAAAACTCAACTTGCTCACTTTCTTCTTCACCTGCCCCTGCCCCTGCCCCATCTCCACCCCCACCCCCATCCCATTCCCATCCCCACCACTCACCACACTCGAAACATCAATCGACGGCGAATGCAAACACTCATACCCATTCTTCGTCTCCCTATATTGCACCTGCATCCGATCCAACACCCTCCGAATATCCATCTTGATCAACATCGGTGGTTTCGAACTCGTCGTAGCGACACTAAAAAGTCCCTTCAAATACACAGGTTTGTACTCCTTCTCTGGCTCTTCTTCTTCTTCTTCTTCTTCTTCTTCCTCTTCCTCTTCCTCAGCATCAACATCAAACAGTCCTTCAGCTGTACCCTCCACTAACACCGGTCGTGGCCGCCGCCGTTGCTGTTGCTGTTGCTGCCGTGGTGGTGACGATCGCTGCGAGGAACCAAATCTTCCTACAAACCCAGTCGAAGGTCTCCTCACTCTCCCAGGTGTCATCGTCATCCCCATCCCCATCGGCGGCGTCAGCGGCGGCGTCGTCGGTGTCGATGGCGTCGTCATAAAACTCGGTAAAGCAGCTCCCGCACTCGAACTCGAACCTAAACCAATCAACATCGCCGCTCCTCCCGTACTTCCTCTTCTTTCATGATAACCTCGACTGGCTGTGGTCGTGGTAGCAGTGGCAGTTGTAGATAGAGGTGTACTCGGAAAAGTAGCCATACCATCACTCCCTCCTCCTCTTCCTCCTCCTCCTCGTCGAGTATGAGGATCCACTATCGTAGCAGCTCGTCTATGCACAGAACCAATCGGTTGACTCACAGAATTCGTCAAGAATCTTCCATTCATCGGAGCCGCACTGTTGGGAGTAACAATAGTGATGGTATTGGTAGAAGGCATAGGTGTTCTCGTCCTCTCTTCTTCTTCTTTTTCTGCTGTTGTTGCTTCTTCTCCCTCTCTCTTTCCCTCTCCCATCTTCCCATCACCAATAACACTGACAATCGGAGTGTCATCATCATCATCATCACCTTCCACCTCCTCATCCTCAGCGCCCTCAACTTCCACAACATCATTTAACGGTAGTGGTGGTGTATTACCTCCACTTCCAATCTTCTTTGCTTCAACAACACTAGGATCAGCAGCTCGTCCAACGGCACCACCAATTAACAATCCTCCAAACTTCTTCATCAGTGATGCCCCTCCACTAACCAATCCTCCTCCTCCTCCTCCTCCGTCTGCTGAAGATGGCTGTTTATCCTCCTCTTCCATCTCAGCAAAAGTCAAGATTTCCGTCTTCGGTCTCTCCATACCCCTCGCTCCAACCACACCATATTCATCCACCTCAGTCGGTGTATCAGCACCCATCGTCGCACTATTAGGCATACTGGATACTCCTCCACCACCATTACCACGTCCAAACATACTCCCCCATCCTCTGCCTAATACTCCCGTTCCAGCAACCGTAGCACTAGGCCTCTGTGACAACGAATGACTTCTCCTGTGTCCAGCCGCGGGTGGAGCTCTCGGCACCGAATCCTTCTCTTGCTGTTGTTGTCGCTGTCCTCCACCACCACCACCGAGTCCATCATCTGGTGCCCGTCGCTGAGGTTGAATCGCTATCGAATGGGAATGTTGATGTAACGGACTATGACCCCCAGCTGGGGGTATCCCACCAAAATCTCGAGCTCTAGGCTGCGGTCCATGTGGCGGGTTAAACGCTGGACTCGTCGGACTCGCTCCGGTAGGATCATAAGAAACCGCAGAATAATGGGACGATTCAGGAACTGGAAGCCGAGGTAATTGCATACCATAATCCGGTTTCCTAGTCGTCAGAGGCATTACTGTTGGTGGCGGAACGACATCTCTACGACTCGACGTAGCAGTAGGTGATGGCCGAATATGGGCATACGCGTCTTCAACGCTGATTTTCTGCCTCTCGGTACCGGGTGTTTCGAATTCATTCTCTTTTTCCCTGTCCTTGGGACCACCGTCTGCTGGAACCATGCTCAACTGCGAGCTCGCGAACATACCGGGTCCATAGACCTTGTCTCTCTCCATCTTTTCTCTGGCGAGGTAGTACATTGAAATTAATGGATGAAAACCGTGAGTGGGGTCTGGGGGTTCTTTCCCATCGCCTGCTGCACAAGCTGCCGTGGCAGAGGAATGGGCACCTGGGGGAAGAAGAAGACTGTTGTAAGAATCCGGGGGAGAGTGAGTGGATGGGGACACGGGAGGCGAAGCGGCATGATGAGACGGAAATAGTTTGCGGCGGTACCAGTCAAAGCCTGAGAACCTTTTGGTCTTTTTTGTCGAGGTAGGTGTAGGCAAGGGATGATGGGGGGCAGTAGTAGCAGGATTGGAAGAGTCGAATTTTGTGGAAGTGGAATCAAAGGACATGGCGAGACTGGAATTGGACAAACTGTCTCCCCAACGTCCAAAGAGGGAAGAAGTCGTTGTGGTGCCGTTGTGATGATGAGCCCAGTTTCCCAAGAGGCCGCTACGTTTACGTTCCCAGTACTGTACTGCTCTGATGTATCTTTCTGATTCGAGTATTCTGACGAGTTGACGTTCGATTTCATCATGAGAACCAAACTCGAAGCCTTTCATGCCTTTGATGACTTGCTTGTCGAGTTCGTCTGGACGGAGTGGCTCGCGATGGACGAGATGAGGATCGGGGGGAGCCGAGTAGCCGCGGGACATCCATGGGTGATCCAAGATCTGGCGGAGAGTAGCGCGGTTGGCGGGGCTGGTGACGAGCATTCTGGAGAGGAGGTGTTTGCAATCTATGAGAAAAATTAAGAAAGAGGAGGGTGGGTGGGTGAGGGTGAAGCGCACCAGTAGAGAGCCAGACGGGATACTCGACCAAGCCTCTCTTGATCTTTGCATGCAGGGCAGGCATGCTCTGGTCGTCGAAAGGGACTTTTCCGCAGACAAGGACGTAGAGGACGACGCCAAAGCTCCATATGTCGACTTCTGGGCCGGTGTAGACGCGGGCGTTGAGGAGCTCGGGGGCGGCAAAGTAGAGGGAGCCGCAAAAGGTGGAGAGGTGGGAGAGGGGGTCGTAGAGGTTTGAGAGGCCAAAGTCGATGATTTTGATGTTGCCGGTCTGGGAGATGAGGATGTTTTCGATTTTGAGGTCTGGGAGAGAGGTGAGTAAGAAGAGAAAAAAAATAAAAGGAAAAAAGACGGACCACGGTGGACGACGTTGTTCTGGTGGCAATAGTCGATGGCACTGGCGATCTGGCGGGCAAACTTTCTGGCGACGCGCTCACGGAGGCGGCCATGGCTAATAATGTAATCGAGCATCTGGCCGCCGTTGACATACTCAAAGACCATGTAGTAGTGGTGCTGGTGGACGATCATCTCTCTCATGCCGCAGATGTAGGGGTGGTAGAGGAGCATGGAGAGGGCGGCCTCGCGGAGAGTGCGGATCTCCTTGGAGGCGTCCTTTGCGGCCTGCTTTGCGGCAGCGTCTGAGAGGGGTGTGATGGACGAGGGGTAGACGCGGGGGAGGATTTTGACGGCGAGCTGGGTGGGGTTGAGACGGGGTGGAGGAGAGGAAAGCAGGACAGACCTTTTCGCCGGAGACGTTGTGGGTAGCGAGCTTGACCTTGCCCATGCTGCCGGCGCCGAGAGTCTTTGCGAGGGTGTAGTCGCCGAGGACCTTGGTGGCCCGTGCGCGGGGACTGGGACTGGGAGGCATCGACAGGCGTCTTTGTGCGTGCGACATGGCCAGAGCAAATCCACCTGTGGGAGCTTTTCTCTATCTACGGCTCTATTTACCAGCCCACTCTACCCTGTCCTGCCGCAACATCCCCCACCCCGGCAACACTGCCTGTCTCCTCCGTCAGTCTTGATCACACCCAGCTGCTGCACACCTACCACTGCGAGCACCCCCGTCGCCGCCCCCATCATCCCGAATGTCACCTTTAGCGACTCCACACTGAATCCCACCGCAAACGACATCACCTGTGCCTCTTTTTAGCAACGGCAACCACCCTCTGCTGCCACCTACCGTCGCCCCAATCAGCACCCTCCGCGACACACACTCTACCCATTGCTGCCCAATAAAGTCCTGCACCTCGTCAGCACACGTCTCTCTCTCTCCAGCACCAGCACACCCACAATTCGTCCCTCAAAGTACTCGTGCATGGCTGCGCTGGTCGAACCCATCACCCTCATCATTTATCCACGGCCGTTGCCGATGCAAATGCAAGTGGATTTTCAAGAATAACAATAGCATAGCTAATTACAAAAAGTTCTCTGCAACTGTGGATCACTCAACCAAGAGAAAAAGTCAGTTTACTATGCACCTTGGAGATGAATACAACACTTGGTATTATTCTTGTCTGTGAAATGTAGTAATTAAGGTAGTCAACCAGAGCATTACTTTCTTCTGTATACACATCCAGACATTGGAGTTTGTAATTATTCTCACAATTAATTTTTCTTTCCCAAGTCAATATTTTCTTTTCTTTTCTTTTAATTTCAGGTTTGTAAACATATACAAACAAATAAATGCATAGAACAAACTAGCAAGGACTCTAATGAGTTCTCTTTGTCAACTCTGATTTAGAGTATGATCCTGAGTTATCTCAACTGACAGCTACTATATCAGAACTTGTTTATTGCATCTAGATACTAGCCACCTTGGTCCCTGTCTAACTTACTCTCATTGCTCTCTCAGTATATACTTATCTCAGACCAATTCCAACTTCCTGAATAGCTGGATCATAGGCTTAAGTAGACTGACTGGAAAGTTTGAACCCTAAAGATAGAAGGCTGGGACCAAACTCAGATACTAATCCAAACTAGACCTCATAGTTGAGCAGGCTTGTTAGTTACTTGTACTTTTTTACTTTAACTGCTCTATGCTATTAGTCTATTATGATTAGTCTATACAAGGGAACATCACTGTATGCTTAAAAAAGCAATTAGAGTAGAGATTTTCTCTATGAAGTAATAGTCTACCCTAGTATTAGAGCAGTAGGTACCTGGCTGGAAGAAGACTTGTGTGCCCTAGCAAATATAGTTTGAACTAAAGAAGAAAATGACAATTATATATATTCTTTTTTTTTATAAACAAACCATTGTTCTAAGTAACATTACACTATGTTCTTAGAATAATATCACAATTTTATAAGTGATATACTCAACCAAAGGTAAGCCCTAGCCAAACTAAGAGCAGAGTTAAAAGGGAGAGAAAAGAGGTTATAGAAGGTTTGGACATCTTGCCCAAAGGTGCAGAAGCAAGGAAGAAGTAAAAGAAAAGCTAACTTCCCAGAATAAGTTTAAGGTACTAGCAAGTAGGATGATAAACTATGAAGTATATGAAGTAATAAGATAGGTAATAGAGGAGGGGAAAGTACAGTGCTTTAGGTATTAGGAGAAAAGATATTGCAAGTAGGAATGTCCCACTATTAGAGTAGAAAAAGAGAGGAGAATAAAGAAAAAAGTAGTAAAATTATTCATCCAGTTTGCAAAGTATCAGAACCATATCTGCTGGGATGACTGCTCCTTAAGGAAAGTAGTCAAGAATGTACTCCTTAGCCGTATTAGGGACAAACTATGATTTAGTCATAAAGACCTATTGTTCTTCGAGGGCCTGAAGAGGGCTGTGTTAAAGATTGACAATGATTTCTGGAAATGCCATCAGGAGGACAAAAATAAATTACAAATATCATGTACCTTGCAAGGCCACATTCTGAAAACTTCAAGGCCAGAACTGGGGCAAACTCCAAGCTTCTCAGAGAGACCAGCAATTCTTGACCAAGTATCAAGGGAAGGGACAAAACCATCAACCCTTCTAATCTTCCCATCATGCTTAGAGAACCCTCCTCCCCTACTTGGCAATATCCTGGGTCCTGATGGATGATTGACCTCAGTCAAATGACAACATCACCTGACCAGGGGCCTATGCATGCACTGTGGCCAGGAAGGTCACTTGGCTCAGGCCTGTCCATGTCAATCACAGAAGTCTGTCACTACCATTAGAGCACATACTGTACAGCTAGAAATCACTTCCACCAAACCTGAGTTTTCAAAAAAAGGGTTAGCAGTCCTCTCATTTCCCCAGAAGCCAACTGCTTAAGACATGCTGGAGAACTAATCCCACATTTGGGTGCAATAACCATGACCAGTTCCAACTTGTTGTGCACAACCCTCTGTTCTCCACTTTTTCTGGAAAATTTTGAGGGGTTAGTAGATTCAGGTTCTTCCAACTGTTTTCTAGATATGAGTTTCCAACCATTGATTGGGTAAAAGGAACCATCCTCTTCCAGACATCCAACCTGGTACCTAAAGCCATTATTGATGAACCTCCTGAAACATGACTGTCGTCTCCTAGAAACCAGACATCACCAACCTCCAAATCACTTCTTTTAAGTCCCACACTTAGCTTTCCTACCTGTCCAACTAACAGCCATAATGATCAAAAGCCTGTTATATTGTTCATAAATATATCAGCCTTCCAGCGTGTCTGTAGAGCAAGAGGATCTAGGATTTTCTAGCTACAATCAAACTTATCAACCATCACTTGTTGAGCTACTAAGGTTAGCAGAGAAGTTCCTGACATGAGCAATGTTCCAAAAGAGTACTGGCAGTTCTCAGACATATTCTGCAAACAAAAAGCCAAATCCTTGCCCAGTCACCAACCTTATGACTTATCCATCCAGATTGAGAAAGGATCATTACTTCCTCTCAGACCGATATACTCATTATCTACTATGGAGTTACAAACCCTTCGAGAATTTATTGAGGAAAACATGAAAACAGGAATCATTGTAATGATGAGCTAGTCGAGATGACTGACTTATCACACTCAATGTTGGAGAGAATGAAGAGAACTCAATAAAGTCTTTTGGTAGATTGTGTTACCTACTTATATACAATTTCTATTTGTCTATGTGTATGCTTAAGTAACTACCAAACCTTTCAGAAGATTCCATCATGTGACCTGTTATGTGACCAAGTTATGTGATCTTGCCTTATCTTATCTTATCTCCCCTTTTCTATAATTAGAACCCTTCATCTAGTCCATCTGAGAATAACTCTTGTTCTTCCCATCCCTCTAACCATACTATTTTTGGTTTAGGTGGGCAATTTAGGACAATCATAAAACCTTCCAACTCACCTTGCAGATCCCCAGTACTATTTGTCAGGAAAAAAGATGGTTCATTATACTTGTGCATAGACTATTGAGGCCTAAATTGTTTGATCTGTAAGGATAGATATCCGATCCCGTTAATCACTGACCTACTGGATACTCCAAAAAAGGCCTATTATTATATGAAGATTGACCTGAGGAGTGCCTACCATCTTGTCTGCATTGCCAAGGGCAATAAATGAAAAACAGCTTTCAGAACCCATTATAGGTCCTTTGAATAGCTTGTCATGCCTTTTGGTCTTTCAAATGCACTATCTGCTTTCCAGAGATTCATAAATGAAATCTTCGTAGAAATGCTAGATGTTAGTATAGTTGTTTATCTAAATGATATCCTTGTTTACTTAGATGACTTGGAGAGCTACAGAAAACATATGAGGGAGGTACTAAGAGGACTTCGGGACAACGGACTATATGCATCGCCTACTAAGTGTGTATTCCATCAACAAAAGGTAGAGTTTCTGGATTTTATATTTAGCCTGGAAGGAATCCAAATAGACATACAAAAGGTTCAGACTATTCAGTGTTGGCCTACTTCTTGGTGGGTCAAGGATATACAAGCTTTTGTTGGCTTTGCAAACTTCTACAGATGGTTTATCAAGGGATATTTAGAGTTAGTCCTTCTACTCACCCAACTCACACAAAAGAACAAGCCTTGGTCTTGGACCACACTTTGCCAGTCATCCTTCGAGACACTAAATGTCATAGTTGTGCTATGGACCAGTAGTCACATACTGTATGGTTTACTATTCTACCAAAAGGGTGACATTAGCAAGACTACTTGCTAACAAGGGTCCAGCTATTTATGCAGTTCATTGAACAAGTATTTTGTTATACTTCCATGGCACTATTTAGTAGTCACTTTTTTGTGACACTAAAACAAGCGTTCACATCAGCTCCTATCTTTGTGCACTGGGACCCAGACTCACCATTGATAGTGGAGACAGATGCCTCAGACCACACACTAGCAGCTATTCTCTCAATCTGGCTTGATGGTAATATTGTTATGCTGCCAGCAAATTTGCCATAGAACTGTGACATGGGATAAGACTTATAACCTCATTTTCTAAATAGAATACACTCTTAGGACTCTTCTACAAGCCCCAGACATACCCTAGATTTCCAACAGAGTACTCTTACCAGATGGCTTCTAAGCTATCATGGGCTGAAATAGCCTATTACCTCGAAAGATAGAATAGATAAGCTGGCAGCAGGGTCTTTGGAGTTAGAACATCTCACTAGGCTTCTGGACACCAGGACTTTAGAATCTTCTCTGGAATGCTAGCTAACCTCAATCTAGAATAGACTTAGACAAACTCAGAACAGGTATAATGGATCAAAAATCTATTATGGGTATGTGAGTTTATCATATATAGCCTAACATTTAGAAGTGGACACTACATGTAGATCCAAGATGAGGATGCAGTCACATGATACTAGAGTTATTTCTAGATTGTGTTCGGAGCTGGAAGAAGCCGACTGATGGAGACAAAATAGGTGGACCATGAAGTCAGGTGGTAGTAGAGCAGTACCACATGGATAGATTTAGGAGGGTGATGCATAGTCAGGTGGCAGTGCTGTCAGTGCCCATATGGAAATACTTCAGAAGAGAGCAGTGAAGAAGGCTAGGGGAGATCACATTTTCCTTCTTCTAGTCTAATTGAGTCTTCTCCATTTGTAAAGTTAATATATTACTCAGAGTGGAGGGTGATAGGCAAGAAGAGAGCCTTCTTAGTTTTTGTTCTTATCTCAGAAGCTTTAGAGGTCATTGTATGTGATATTCTATGAGTGTAAGAGTTGATCTTAGTGAGAGACTAGTTAGGACAACTTGTATTATATATTCTACTTGTTCTAGGACCTAATGGTAAAGATAACTCGGACGACCCTTGGCAGAGTAGCAGGCTTGGAAAGCCTGGCTAGTCCTTTACTCAGACTATATCACACCCATAAGGTTTGGTGTAGAGATATAGATGAGAGATGGATTGAGTGTGGTAAGGCCCAGAAGTGATTTACTAACTACATCTGCTAGGGAGCTCGTTACAGTATGTAAAGGTGAATACCTTAGAGGAATTGGATACTAGGTAAATCTAGATCAATCTTACAATCTTTATGCCAATTTTAGAATTACAGTTAAGCCATCTTCATTTAATCATTCTTTGAATACCCTTTTTTCTTTCTCTCCCCCACCAACTCTTTAACATGCGATTGAGAACTGCCTCATATTTTTCTTATTCTTAACATAGTGAACTTCTAATCTTCTTTTGCCCCCTTACAATGTCCACCCAATTGCATTTCATTCTTGAGCCTTTAGCCCTATAGAGCTTAACTATGACATCTATAATATAAGAGTTTAGTCTTTGGTGAGCAACCTTAACTCCATTCTAAGTCAAAGTTGATAAAGAGAACTCGTTAGAGTTCTCGCTAAATTGTGTACACTACTTATACATGTTCAATTGTTTGTCCTTGTTTATGGATCCGACTATATTACATAATTAAATAAAAGAAAAAGAAAAAAGAAAATAAATATTGACTTAGAGGAATTTGGGCGATTCATGACACATGATAAAGAACTATTAGCGATATTTAAGGCCTTGAAAAAATGGCGACATTACCTAGAAGGTACCCTAGCCCCAGTGGAGGTATTCACTAATTATAAAAATCTGGTTTACTTCTGCAAATCCAAGACCTTATCACATTGACAGGCAAGATAGTCCGAATTCCTTTCCCAATTCAATCTTGTCATTAAGTTCAGACCAGGAAGGTTAGATGCAAAGCCAGATGTACTAACTTGCCGCTGGGGTGTATATGACGGAAATGATTGCTCGAAGTCCATGAACATTAGACCTATATTCTCACAGAAACAACACAGCAATAACCTAGTCCCCTTTCTTCAAGCAGCGATTATGCTAGATACAAGCACACTATTAACAGACATCAAGTCAGCAGTACTCTCCAACCTTACTCTTCTCAAACATCTGGAGACAAAAAGGGATACAACTGACCTTCAGTGGTCAATAAGGGCTGATGGAGTATTACTCTATGACAATCGAATCTTTGTACCAGAACTGAATGACCTCTATTTGCAAATCTTGAAGTTGAAGCATGACCACCGATTAGCAGGTTACCTGGGACAGTCAAAAACCTATCAGTTAATCTGCCAAGAATATAGCTGGTCTGACATGTGGGAGTTCATCAAGAACTATGTGAAGACTTGCAATGTGTGCATGCATAACAAGTCCAAGCGCCATAAACCTTATGGACTACTCAAACAGTTACCCATACCCCCTAGACCTTGGAAGTCTATATCTATGGATTTTATTGAACAACTTTCTGAGTTCTAGGGGTTTACAAAGATACTTATGGTAGTGGATTGACTTACCAAACAAGTCATCTTTATCCTGACTCAAAGATCAATCAACATGAATGGCCTTGTGGAAATCTTTGTGAAGAACATATTTTCTAAATACAGGGTCCCAGCCCACATTACTTTAGATAGAGGGACCGAGTTTATCTCTAGGTTTTCTAAATTATTAGCTTCCACTCTCAATATGAAGTTGCACTTTACCTTAGGTTACCATCTAGAAGCAAATGGTCAAACAGAGCATACCAACCAGACTCTTGAGCAGTATTTGAGGATTTACTGTAACTACCAACAATCAGACTAGGCACAGCTACTCTCTTTAGCAGAATTCACTTACAATAATGCCTCCTCGGCAACAACAGGTATCTCCTCCTTTTTTGCAAACAAAGGGTACCATCCTTGTTTGGACATCCAAGTAAACTAGGCACCAACACCTGAGACTATAATAAAATGGCAGACGAGCTAGGGGATCTGCAGCAGCAGAACATTTTTTTTCTTTTTTTTCTTTTATTATGTAATAATATAAAGTGCACAGGACACTATGACTCAAAAGGAGTCTGCAAGATAATTTAAGTAGACAAATACTAGTAAACACAGATTCGTGTATAAGTAGCTAGGCCAATTAGTGAGGACTCTAATGAGTTCTCTTTGTCAACTCTGACTTAGAGTATGAGCTTAGGTTATCTCAATCAATATTCACTACACTAGAACTTGTTAACACATCTAGAGCACCAATCGCCTCAATCTCTGCTTACTCTTACTCTCATACATTCAATCCTCAACTGGTGATCTACTCTAATCACTAGTCACCTCCATACATAGCCAGGCCACAGGCTTAAGTGAACTGACCAGGAAGTTTAGATCCTGGAGATGGACTGTGGGCACTATACCTGAGTGCACACATAGACCAGACCTGATGACAGATAGTACTTAGTAGATTACTTGTAAACCTTTTGCTTTATCAGCCTTGTGCTGTTAGTTTATTGTAACTTGTTATGAATCGTGACACGAGAACTTTTCTTTTCTCTTTCTTTTCTATTTTTAGAATGGACTTACATAATCAGGGAAGTCACATGAGAGGTCACATGACATGTCACATGATCACTGAGGGAAAGTAGTGCACAGACCAAGTAGAATAGGTATAAGTAGTGTACTCAAATCCAGCGGGAACTCTAACGAGTTCTCTTTGTCAACTCTGACTTAGAGTGTGATCTGAGGTTATCTCAACTAAGGATTACTACATGACTAGTACATGCAAAGAAACATTGTCACATCTTTAAGAAGACAATTAGAGTAGGGATCTTCTCTGAGAAGTGATAGTGTAACCCTAGTATTAGGGCAGTAGTCAGTAAGGCATTAGGCACCTGGCTGGGTGAAGATTTGCACCCTAGCAGACATAAGTAGTCAGTAGTCAAAGTTGACAAAGAAAGGGTCAGTTAACTGGTGCCACAATATATTTTCATTATAACACAACAACTCACCCTTCTAAATACAACACATTATGTCCTTAGAAGTGTACAACCAACTCCTGAGTGACATACTCAACCAAAGGTGGGCCCTCACCAAATTAAGGGTGGAATTAGAGAGAAGAGAGAGGAGATTGTGCAGGCAATATGGGAAGTTTGGGTACCTTGCCCAGAATTGTAGGAGAGAAGAAGAATAGAAGAAGGAGAAAGAGGAGGTGAATAAATTTGAAGTGCTGAGAAATCAAGTCATGCAGTGTGGAGTGAGGGAAGTAAGGAGGCAGGAGGTAGTGGAGCAGATAGTGAAGTGTTTCTGGTGTGGAAAGGAGGGACACCAGAAGTAGGAGTGTCCAAAAGGAAAAGGGAAGAAAAGAGAGGAGGAAGCGCCACTACATGAAGTATGGAAGAAGGTGAAGGAGCATAGTGGAGCAAGAGGGCTGCCTCCAAAGGGAGCAGCAATGTACATAGAAGGGTGGACAACACCAAGAAAAGTGGTGACTTTTGTGGAGTACAGGGGATGTGATTATAAGGGGACAAAGACTTAAGAGAATCAGGGGCAAGGGTTCCTGAGCAAGGAGCAGTTGTATAATATGTGGTATGGAGGATGCAAAGAAGTGTGGAATTGAAGAGACAGAGAGGCAGAATGCAGAAGAGCAGAAAGAGTGAAGTGTGGTACATGTGGCGGTAAAGATGTGGTGACAGGAGGAAAAGTAGAAAGAAACAAGAAGAGAGAAGTGTTCTGTTCACCCTGTAGAATAGGAAAGAAAGTGTTGTGGTGGAACTGGGGAAGAAAGGTAGAATGGTCAGTGCCTAGGGTCCAGAAGGGGAGGACTGGAATCACTGATCTAGAGAAGAGATAGAGAGAAGTCAGAAGAACCTTGAGGGGTCTGCGAGAAGTATGGATGCAAATAGGAGTGGAGAAAATTAACACTCATAAAGGAATATTAGTGAAAGTATTGCTAGATAGTAGAGCTACAGGACTCTTCATGAGTAAGAAATGCATGGAAAGAGAAGGCTTCAAATTAATAAAGCTTGAGAAGCCAATACTAGTGAGAAATGTGGACAGTACAGGAAATAGTGGAGGAGCAATTTTGCATAAAGTAAAAGTAAATGTGTACTTCAAGGGACATGTAGAAAAAGTAAGAATGGATATATGCGACCTGGAAAAGACAGAAGTGATATTGGGAATGTCTTGGCTATAAGCACATAACTCAGAAATAGATTGGGAGAAGAGGGAGGTAAAGATAACAAGATCTCCACCCATATGTGAATGATATATGGGCAAAAGAGAAATGGGCCCAAAAATTTGGAAAAGAAGGAAGGGGAAGAAAGAGATTCAAGAGGACAAGATTGAAAAAATTAGATGAACAGCAAATGAAAAGGAAGATTAGGGAAGAGAGGAAGAGATAGAACTAGACCATAGAAAGATAGAAACAATGATATCCCAAAAGTTCCACAAATGGCTGAAGGTGTTTGGAAAGGTGGAGTTGGAGAGAATGTCAACAAGGAAGATATAGGATCATACTATAGATCTTAAGGAGGAGTTCAAAGCTAGTAAAGCATGGATGTATCCACTCTCTAGAAATGAGAGGAAAGAGGTTCAATAGTTCATTCAGGACCACTTAAGAAAAGAATACATAAGGCCTTTGAAGTCATCACAGACTTCTCCAGTTTTTTTTGTGGGAAAGAAGGATGGTGGAAAGCATATAGTCATGGACTATTGTAGACTTAATAAGCAAATGGTGAAAAACAACTATCTGTTGCCATTGATCACTAACTTAGTAGATGCAATGGAAAACAAGAAATTGTTCACTAAGATGGATTTATGATGGGGTTACATGTAGTATACCGAGGTTTGAGTTAACTTAAGCATATACTCTATGTCAGAGTTGACAAAGAGAACTCGTTAGAGTCCTCACTAGTTTGTATGCGCTACTTATACAAGTTTGACCATTTGTACATGTTTACTGATCTGATGTTATTACATAATTAAATGAAAAGAAAAATGAATAATAACTTAGAGGAAAACAGTAGTTCATAACATCACCCCCCTCTCAAGGGTCCTCGTCCTGAGGACTTCTTTTATAGTTCATCATATGGGTCTCTTAGATCACCCATATTCTGATCTTCATTCCCTAGTTCCTCCAAGTATTTCCTATCTTCTTCTAGCCTCCATCGATCTTCTTTATCTTCCTCTTTGTCTCTTTCTTCTATCTTCTCTCCCTTGTGTTTGTCCTTTTCTTCTTCTATTCTCTTCAAGAAAGAATTCTTGTTATATCTTGAAAATTGGTTCCTCTTCCATTTCCTCCAATTTTCCTCCATTTTCTTCTAATACTCCCAATTGTATTTCTTGTTGCCCCATCCATAGAGCAACTTTGCTGTGTACCTTCCTGGCTATTCTCTGCTAAACATCTTTCTATTTTCTTCTGCTTCTTGCCATCTCACTTTCTCTTCTTCTTCCCTACTATATTCCCTTTCAAATTCTTCGACTAACTCCATGGCGTTCTTCAAATTCTCTTTACTCTCCCAAGTATCTTCTTTTGCTGTACATCCCTTCCATTGTACCAAATACTTGTCCCTTCCTCATACTTTCCTTTTGTTTATAATCTTCTCAACCTCCCATTCTTCTTCCCCCTCAATTACCACTGGTTGTGGTGTTTCCTTTCTTTGTCCTTCTACTTGTAACTTGTATCATTATACCCGACTAACATTGATTACTGGATGTATTTTAATTGTACTAGGTAATTCTAATTTGATTGCATTACTAGAGATAATTGCTTTGACTTTGTAAGGTCCTACAAAGCGTTCTGTGAATTTCTCAGTATGCCTTCCAGCCATTTGATACTTTAGATTCTTAGTGCTGAGCAGCACTAAATCACCCACTCAATATTCCTCTACCTCTCCTCTCTCCCTGTCTGCATACTGCTTCATCTCTTTTTGTGCTTTCTGTAGTGCTGCTTTTACTTTCTCCTGTATGTTCTTCATTCTCTCTGCAAACTTCTCTGCTCCTTCATGTTTTCCCTTCTTTCTCATCTTGAATCCCATTCTAGGATCTTGTCCACTATTTGCCTTAAAGAGCAAAACCTTGGTTCCAGCATGTACTTTGTTATTATAGGAAAATTCTGCTGTTCCTAACCATTCTGGTTATTGTTCTTGTCAATGATTGATGAACATTCGTAAGTATTGTTCAAGTCCCTGATTCATCCTTTCTGTTTGACTATCTGTCTGTAAATGGAATGTCATTGACAATTTTGTCTTGATCCTCAACATGCAATTTAGTTCTTTCATAATGCCTGCCACAAACTATGGTCCTCTATCGGAGACTATACTATCTGGTAACCCATGTAGTTTCCAAATGTTATCTCTAAACAGGCGTGTCAATCCTTCTATGCTAGTCTTTTCTGTAGTAGGTATAAAGTGTTCCATTTTTGTGAATCTACCTACTACTACTAGGATTGCATTGTATCCCTGCACTAAAGGCAACTTTGTAATGAAGTCTGCACTAATGTGAGACCAAGTTTTTTCTGGAATCAAATTTGGCATGAGTTTTTCTGCTGGTGGTTGTGTTCGATTCTTGTTTCTCTGGCAAGCATCGCATTCTTCTACATATCTCTTTACCTCCCTAGTGACTCCTGGCTACCAGAAATTCCTCATCATCAACTCTGCTGTCTTCCATTGTCCTCCATGTTCCCCTATAGGCATATCGTAATGTAGCCTGATTACTTCTGCCCTCAGCTTTTCATCCCTTGGAATGTATACTTTTCTTTTCTTTAACATCAAGCCATCTTCCTGGCACCACTCTTCATTCTTTAGCATTTTCACTCCTGCCCTCTTCATCTCTTCCACTGCTTTTATGACTTCATCATCTTTCATTTTGTATTTCCTCACTTTAACTAACAAATTTACTCCTTCTATTATTACTTCTACTATTCTAATCCTTTTCACTTCCAACCACTCCTTCTTTACCAGCCTTTGCTTCTCATTATCTTTCTCTATTCCATCCTCTTAGTCTGGTCTCCTACTCAAGCTGTCTGCCTTCTTCATTTTACTTCCTGAAATATGTTTCAAGATGAAGTCAAATCTTGATAAGTACAGTTCCCATCTTACTTGTCTGCGATTGAGCTTCTGGTTGCTCATGAAGTACTCAAGATTCTTATGGTCTATTCACACTTCAAATTTACTCTTTGTTCCTTCCAGGAAATGCCTCCATGCCTCCAAACAGTGTATTACTGCCAACATTTTTTTATTATGTATCTCGTAGTTTTGTTCAGTTTTATTTAATGACTTAGAAATATAGGCAACTGGTCTCCACTTGTTGTTCTTGTATTTAATAGACAACACCCCTCCAGTTGTGAAGTTAGAGGCATCCGCCTCTACCCTAAACTCCTTATCTAAATCGGGTGCAACTAATAAAGGTCGGCTCATAAAGACCGTTTTTAACTGCTTAAAGGCCTCCTGCTGCTTCTCTCCCCACCTTCATTTCTCTTCCTTTTTTGTCAGGTTGTTCAAGGGTCTGGCCATCTTTGTAAAATCTTTTACAAATCATCTGTAGTAGTTTGCAAGTCCCAAGAACTTTCTAACATCCCTGACCATCTTAGGTATGGACCAGTTTAGTACTCCCGCCACTTTATCCTCTTCTATCTCGATCTTCCCTTGACCCATCACTACTCCCAGGAAATTCACCTTCTGCACTCTCCAAGTGCATTTCTCTAGTTTTACGTACAGGTCATTGTCCTCCAGTCTCTTCAGTACTTCCTCTACAATTTTATCATGTCCCTCCTCTGTCTCTGTTCCTATTAACACGTCATCCACAAATGCCCCCACCTTTCCTTCATTGATCATGTCTCTCAAAATTTTGTTTATCATGCCTTGGAACGTAGCAGGTGAATTTGTCATTCCAAAAAACATGACTACTGGCTCATATGACCCCACATGAGTAATGAAGGCCACCTTTCACTCGTCTTCTTCCTGTAACGATTGAAGTCTCAGTTGGGTAACCTTAACCTCACTCACACTCTAAGTCAGAGTTTGACAAAGAGAACTCGTTAGAGTCCTTACTAATTAGTCTAGCTACTTATACGCAAATCGGTATTTACTAGTATTTGTTTACTCAAATTATTCCGTGGACTTCTTTTGAGTCATAGTGTCCCGCACACTTCAAACTATTACATAATAAATGAAAATGAAAATGAAATAAAATAATCCGCCACCACGGATTGTCTAGCTCGCCTGCTGTTTTATAATACTTCCTTTATTCTTACATTGTTATAGCCCCACTAGAGATCCATTTTAGTGAACACTCTCTTATTGCCCATAGAGTCTACTAAATCTGTAATTAATGGCAGAAGGTAGTTGTTCTTGACCGTTTGCTTGTTGAGTCTCCTATAGTCCATAACCATGTACTTTCCTCCATCCTTCTTGCCCACAAAGAACACCGGCGACATCTGAGGCGATTTAGAAAATCTGATGTACCCCTTCTTTAGATGCTCATTAACAAATTTCTGTACCTCTTCCTTTTTATTTTTGGAGAGAGAGTACACTCTTGCTTTGTTTGTCTTGAAATTGTCATTGAGATCTATTGCATAATCCCATACTTTTCTGACTAGCATTCTTTTTGACTTTACCTTCCCAAACACTTTTAACCACTTATGGAACCTTTTAGGTACCATTTTTTCCATCTTTCTATGATCTGCTTCTATCTTCTCTTCTCTTTCCTAGTCTTCTTTCTCATTCACTGCCCATCTCACTATTTTCTTCTCGTCTTCTCTTTTCTCTTTTTTTCTTTTTATCCTCACTGTTTTTCCACACAATGGTGGATATCTCATTATTCTCACTTTCTGGGTTATGAGCTGCCAACCATAGCATATCCAAAATTATGTCTGTCTTCTCTAATTCACAGACATCCATTTGAACTCTTTCTACATGTCCCTTATAGAACATGTTCACTTCTACCTCATGGGTGATTGTACCTCCACTATTATCGGTGCCATCCACATTTCTTATTTGCAAAGGTCAATCTAGTTTGATCAACTTATACCCTTCTTTCTGAACTAATCCTTTGTTCATGAACAACCCTGTTGCTCCACTATTCAGCAATGCTCTCACTGTTCTTCCCTTGTAAGTGTCTATCTTCTCGATACCCATGGTCATCCATACTTCCCTGAGAGGCTTGAATGTTTGCCTCACTTCTCTCGCCTCCCTTTTCTGTACTGCCTTCTGATTGACAGTTTCTGCCATCCTCCTTGGATCAGTGATTCCAGCCCTCCCCTCCTGGGCCCTAGGCACTATCTGTTCCAACCTTCCATCCTAATTCCACCATGGTGTCTTCTTTCCTGTCCTACAAGGTAGATAGAAAACTTTCTCTTTCTCATTCCTTTTTACTCTTTCTCCTACCATTGCATCTTTTCCTCTGCATGCGCTGTACCTTACTCTTTCTGCTCTTCCCTCTTCTGCTTCTTTATCTCTCCAATTCTATGCTTCCTTGCAGCTCCTACACCACATATTACTCAATTGCGCTTTCTCCAGGAAGCCTTGTCCTCTATTTCCTTTTGTCTTTGTCCCCTTATAGTCATATCCTCTGCACTCCACAAACATCACCACTTCTCCGGGTGTGGTCCACCCCTCCATGCACATTGCTGCTCTCCTTGGGGGCAGCCCCCTTGCTCCACTATGCCTCTTCATCTTCTCCCATACTGCTTACAGTGGTGCTGCTTCCTCTTCTATCCTTCTTTTCTTTTGTGGGCACTTCTACTTCTTGTGTCCTTCTTGCCCACATCTAAAACACTTTGCCATATCTCTTACTACCTCTTGCCTTCTCACCTCCCTTACTTCACACTGCATTACATAACTTTTCAATACTTCAAACCTGTTTCCTACTGCCTTCTCCTTTTTCTGCTCTTCTCCACTTCTATATTTTTGGGCAAAGTGCCCAAACCTCCCACATTTCCTACAGATTCTTCTCTCTCTCCCTTCTAATTTTGCCCTTAATTTGGCAAGGGCCCGTCTTTGATTGAGCATGTCACTCATGAGTTTGTGGTACATTTCTAAGGACATTGCGTATTGCATTTAGAAGGGCTAGTTGTTGTTGTGTAAAAAATTTTTTTATTTTCTTGATGAGCTCATTGTGTTCTTTGCCTATCTCACTTGTACATCTGCTGGGATACAAGATCTTCACCCAGCCAGGTGCCTACTGCTGTACTAACTACTGTTCTAATACTAGGGTAGACTATCACTTCACGGAGAAGATTCCTACTCTAAGTAGCCTCTTAGAGAGCGATTACTATTCCTCTGTGTAGACTGATCATAATGGACCAGTAGCACAAGGTAGATATGACAAAGAATGTACATGTAATAAAACGGCAGATGAGCTAGGGCATCTGTGGCGGTGAATTATTTTATTTCTTTTCCATTTTCTTTTATTATGTAATAGTTTGAAGTGCACGGGACACTATGACTCAAAAGGAGTCCGCAGGATAATTTGAGTAGACAAATATGAGTAAATACTGATTCACGTATAAGTAGCTAAATCAATTAGCAAGGACTCTAATGAGTTCTCTTTGTCAACTCTGATAAATAGTGTGCACTTGAGTTAACCCTAACTTGAGTTCACTACACTAGAACTCGTTTCTCACTACTAGCTCCTGACCTCCTCAGTCCCAAGCAATCTTATTCTCATATAAGCGACCCTCGACCGGTGATCAACTCCGATCACTAGTCACCTCCTCATAGCTGGGCTACAGGCTTAAGTAGACTGACCAGAAAGTTTAGACTCTGGAGGTGGACAACTGGGACCATACCTGGGCCCCAGTGTAGACCAGACCTTACAACCAGGTGGTACTCAGTAGTTACTTGTATCTCTTTCACTTTATCAGCTTTGTGCTGCTAGTCCATTGTGATTAGTACATGCAGAAGAACATTGTCACACCCCTAAGGAGACAATTAGTGTAGGGATCTTCTCTGTGAAGTGATAGTGTAACCCTAGTATTAGGGTAGTAGTCAGTAGGGCAATAGGCACCTGGCTGGGTGAAGATTTGTGCCCCAGCAAACGTAAGTAGTCGGTAAATAGTCAGCCAAAGAACAAGTGATCAGTAAAACCCGCAAATATATATATTCCCTACACACAACCAAGCTAGCCCCTCTAAGTACAATACACAATGTCCTTAGAGGCGTACAACAACATCCTGAGCAAAATGCTCAACACCCGGCAAGCACTCGCCAAAATGAGATCAAAACTAGAAGAAAGAGAGGGTAGAAGATGTTGGGGATGCAAGCAGTTCGGCCACATGGCTAAGGACTGTAGGAATAAGGGTGGAAGGGTGGAAGAAAAGAAGACGATAGAGGGCAATAGGTTTGAGGCCCTGGCAAGCAGGGTAATGCAATATGGGGTAAAAGAAGTGAGGAAACAAAAAGCAGTAAGAGAAGTGGTAAAGTGTTTTGGGTGTAGAAGAGAGGGACACAAGAAGTGGGAATGTCCCAAGAAGAACGAAAGGAGCAGAAAGGAAGAGGCGGTACCACAACAAGCAGTATGGGAGAAGGTGAAAAGGCACAGTAGAGCGAAGGGACTGCCCCCAAGGGGAGCAGCGATGTGCATGGAAGGGTGGACTACACCCGGAGAAGTAGTGACGTTTGTGGAGTGCAGAGGATGCAATTACAAGGGGACAAAGATGGAAGAGAATCAGGGACAAGGGTTCCTGAGCAAGGGGCAGTTGTGTAACATGTGGTGTGGAAGCTGCAAAGAGGCTTGGAATTGGAGAGAGGAAGAGGCAAAAGGTGATAGAGCAGAAAGAGTGAAGTGTGATGCATGTGGAGGCAAAGATGCAGTAGTAGGAGGAGAGGTGGAGAGAAATGAGAAAGGAGAAGTGTTCTGTCTGCCCTGTAGGACAGAAAAGAAAATGCCATAGTGGAACTGGGGTAGAGAGTTGAAACGGTCGGTGCCTAGGGCCCAAGTGGAAGGGGCTGGAATCATTGACCCAGAGAAGAGACAAAGAGAAGTCAGAAGGACCTTGAAGGGTTTACAGGAGGTATGGATGCAAATAGGAGTAGAGAAGATTGATACTCATGAAGGAATATTGGTGAAAGCATTGCTGGACAGTGGAGCCACAGGACTTTTCATGAGCAAGAAGTGTGCAGAAAGAGGAGGTTTCAAGTTGATAAAACTTGGAAAACCAATAATAGTGTGAAATGTGGATGGCACAGGAAATAGTGGAGGATCGATCACACATGAAGTAGAAGTAAATCTATACTTTAAAGGACATGTGGAAAGGGTGAGAATAGATGTGTGCAATCTGGAAAAGACAGAAGTGATATTAGGCATGCCTTGGTTACAGGCGCACAACCCAGAGATAGATTGGGAAAAGGAAGAGGTCAAGATGACGAGGTGTCCACCTATTTGTGGACAATATATGGGCAAGAAAGAAATGGGCCCAGAAATAAGGAAAAGGAGGCAAGAGAAGAAGGAGACACAAGGTGATGAAATCAAAAGAATTAGATGGGCGGCAGATGAGAAAGAAGACTAGGAAAGAGAGGAGGAAATGGAATTGGATTATCAAAAGGTAGAAGCGATGGTACCACAAAAATTCCACAAGTGGCTGAAAGTCTTCGGAAAGGTGGAGTCGGAGAGGATGCCAACGAGAAAGATATGGGATTATGCTATAGATCTCAAGGAGGAGTTCAAGACCAGCAAAGCACGAGTGTATCCACTCTCTAGGAATGAGAGAGAAGAGGTTCAGCAATTTATTCAGGACCACTTGCAAAAAGGATACATAAGGCCTTCAAAGTCACCACAAACTTCTCCAGTTTTCTTTGTGGGAAAGAAGGATGGTAGAAAGCATATGGTTATGGACTATCGTAGACTCAATAAGCAAACGGTAAAAAACAACTATCCGTTGCTATTGATTACCGACTTAGTAGACTCAATGGGAAACAAGAGACTGTTCACTAAAATGGATTTATGATGGGGCTACAATAATGTATGCATTAAGGAGGGTGATGAGTGGAAGGCGGCCTTCACTACACATGTGGGGTCATTTGAACTGGTGGTGATATTCTTTGGGATGACAAACTCACCAGCAACGTTTCAAAGGATGATGAATGAGATCATGAAAGATCTTATTAATGAAGGAAAGGTGGCAGTCTTTGTGGATGATGTGCTGGTAGGCACAGATAGTGAGGAAGGACATGATGAAATAGTGGCGGAAGTATTAAAGCGGTTGAAAGAGAATGACTTATACGTGAAACCAGAAAAGTATTCATGGAAGACAAGTAAAGTGAACTTTCTGGGAGTAATAATGGGTCAGGGAAAAATCAAGATGGAGGAAGAAAAGGTGGAAGGAGTGCTGAACTAGCCGGTACCAAAAACGGTCAGAGATATTAGGAAGTTCTTGGGGCTTGCCAACTATTATAGGCGGTTTATTAAGAATTTTGCAACACTAGTAAAACCCCTGAACATGCTGACAAGGAAGAAAGTGAAGTGAAAGTGAGAAGAAGCACAGCAGAAGACATTTGAACAGTTAAAGGGAATCTTCACGATGAGACCATTACTAGTAGCACCTGATTTAGACAAAGAATTCAGGGTTGAGGCAGACACTTCCAATTTTGCAACAGGAGGAGTCTTGTTGATCAAATGTGATGATAATAAGTGGAGACCGGTGGCTTACATTTCAAAATCTCTAAACGAGATGGAACATAATTATGAGATTCATGACAAAGAAATGTTAGCAGTAATTTGATGCCTGGAGGCCTGGAGGTACTTCCTAGAAGGAGCAAAGGGAAAGTTTGAGATTTGGTCAGACCATAAGAACTTAGAATACTTTATGAGCAACCAGAAATTAAATAGGCGACAAGCTAGATAGGCTCTGTATTTATCTAGGTTTGACTTTATCTTAAAATATGTATCTGGACAAAGGATGGGAAAAGCGGATGGATTGAGTAGAAGGCCAGATTGGGAAGTGGGAGTAGAAAGAGATAACAAAGAACAGACATTGGTAAAAAGGGAATGGTTAGAGGCTCAAGCAGCAGAGGTGTCTGAAGTAGTAATAGATGGAGCAGACATTCTGGACAGAATAAGGAGGAGTGAAGCAAAAGATGATGAAGTTGTTAAGGCAGTAGAAGAGATGAAACAAGTGGGAGTTAAAGTTTTAAGAGATGAGAAGTGGTGAGAACATGAGGGGTTGATGTTGAAAGAAGAAAAGGTATATATACCAAAGGACGAGAAGTTAAGAGCAGAGGTGATCAGGCTACATCATGACACATCTGTAGGAGGACATGGAGGACAGTGAAAGACGACAGAATTGGTAACCAGAAACTTCTGGTGGTCGGGGGTGAGTAGGGAAGTGAAACAATATGTGGAGGGATGCGACGCATGCCAGAGAAACAAGAATCGTATGCAGGCACCTGCTGGCAAGTTAATGCCAAATTCAATACCAGAGAAACCATAGAGTCACATATTGGCTGATTTCATTACAAAGCTGCCATTGGTACAAGAATATGACTCAATTCTGGTAGTTGTAGATAGGTTGACAAAAATGGCTTATTTCATACCTACTACAGAAAAGATGACAGCAGGGGGATTAGCTAGATTATTCAGAGATAATGTCTGGAAGCTACACGGTCTGCCAGAAAGCATTATTTCAGATAGAGGGCTGCAGTTCACAGCAGGAGTGATGAGAGAGCTGAATGCAATATTGGGAATTGATAGCAAATTGTCAATGGTGTTCCACCCACAAACAGATGGACAAACAGAAAGAATGAATCAGGAATTGGAACAGTACCTGAGGATGTTCATCAACCATTGACAAGAGCAGTGGCCGGAATGGCTGGGCATAGCAGAATTCGCTTATAACAACAAGGTACAGACAAGCACAAAAGTGTCACCATTTAAAGCAAATAATGGACGAGACCCAAGGATGGGATTTGAGTTGAGGAAGAAGGGAAAGTTTGAGGAAGCGAATAAATTCATGGAAAGGATGCAGGAGATACAAGGGGAAGCAAAAGCGGCGCTCAGTAAAGCGCAAGAGGACATGAAGAGGTATGCAGATAGGCATAGGGGAGAAATGGAAGAATATAAAGTAGAAGATCTGGTGCTGCTCAGCACGAAGGATCTCAAATACCAGATAGTAGGCAGGAAAATGGAAAAACTTACAGAAAGATTCGTCAGACCTTATAAGGTCAAGTCAATAGTTTCAACAAACACCATAGAATTAGAACTACCTAGTACAGTAAAGATTCATCTGGTAGTTAATGTAAGTAGAGTACGAAGATACACCAGTCAGGTGGAAGGACAGAAGAGAGAAAGGTCATAACCTGTGGTAATCAAAGGTGAAGAGAAGTAGAAGGTAGAAAAGATAATGAATAAAAGACAGGTACGAGGGAGAGATAAGTACCTGGTATGATGGAAGGGGTGTATGGCAGAAGAAGACACTTGGGAAAGTAGGGAAAACCTTAAAAATGCAAGTGATCTTGTAGAAGAGTTTGAGAGGGAATACAGAAGAGAAGAGGAAGAAGAAACAAGGCAGCAAGAAAGGGAAGAAGAGAAGAATGTGTTCAACAGAGAATTGCTGGGGAAGTACATGGCAAAATTATTATACGGGTGGGGAGAGAAGAAATATGAGCAGGAGTATTGGAAAAGGTTAGAAGAAAATTGGCAGCAATGGAAAAGGAATCCATTTGCTAAAGTAAGCCATAATCCGTTCTTACGGATAAAACAATAAGAAGAGGATGAAATGGGGAACATAGAAGATTGGGACAGTGAGTTGTAAAATCCTTGAGGACGAGGAAGCTTGAGAGGGGGATGGTGTAATAAAATGGCAGGCGAGCTGGGGCATCCATAGTGGCGGATTATTTTATTTCTTTTCCATTTTCTTTTATTATGTAATAGTTTGAAGTACACAGGACACTATGACTCAAAAGGAGTCTGCGGAATAATTTGAGTAGACAAATACAAGTAAACTATAGAGCCCACTTAATTGTTAGGTCTGGTCTGGGCTAGTACCTGAGTTTGGGCCTAACCATCCACCTCTGGGGTCTAAACTTCCCAGTCAGTCCACTTAAGCCTGTAGCCCAGCTATGAGGAAGTTGGGAGTGATTGGAGTTGATCACACACTGAGAGAGCAATGAGAGTGAGTATAACAAGAACCAAGGCGATTGGTGTCTGGTAGTAGAAATGAGTTCTAGTGTAGTATACCGAGGTTTAAGTTAACTTAAGCATACACTCTATGTCAGAGTTAACAAAAAGAACTCATTAGAGTCCTCGCTAGTTTGTATGCACTACTTATACAAGTTTGACCATTTGTACATATTTACTAATCCAATGTTATTACATAATTAAATGAAAATGAAAATGAAAAGAAAAATGAATAATGACTTAGAGGAAAACAGCAGTTCATAACATTACAACAATGTATGCATTAAGGAGGGTGATGAGTAGAAGGCGGCCTTTACTACATATGTAAGGTCATTTGAACCAGTGGTAATGTTCTTTAGAATAACAAACTCACCAGCAATGTTTTAGGGGATGATGAATGAGATTATAAAAGATCTTATTAATGAAGGAAAAGTGGCAGTCTTTGTGGATGGTATGCTGGTAAGCACAAATAGTGATGAGAGGCATAACAAAATTGTGGCAGAAGTGCTGAAGAGGTTGGAAGAAAATGACCTGTATGTAAAACTAGAAAAGTGTTCATGAAAGACAAATAAAGTAAACTTTCTGGGAGTAGTAATGGGTCAAGGAAAGATTGAAATAGAGGAGGATAAAGTGGCAGGAGTGTTGAACTGGCCAATGCCAAGAATGGTTAGGGATGTCAGAAAATTCTTGGAACTTACCAATTATTATAGGTGGTTTATTAAGAACTTTGCGGCACTCGCAAAGTCCTTGAATATGTTGACAAGAAAGAACGAGAAGTAAAGATGGGAGGAAGTCCAGCAAAAGGCATTCAAACAATTAAAAGGGATCTTCACAACTAAACCACTGTTAGTAGTACCAAACTTAGACAAGGAATTTAGAGTCAAGGAAGATGCTTCCAATTTTGCAACAGGAGGTATATTATCTATTAAATGTAAAGACAACAAGTGGAGACCAGTAGTCTACATCTCAAAATCATTAAATAAAACCAAACAAAACTATGAGATTCACAACAAAAAGATGTTAGCAGTGATTCAATATCTAGAAGCCTGGAGACACTTTTTAGAAGGTGCAAAGGGAAAATTTGAAATTTGGTTGGATCATAAAAATCTAGAGGACTTTATGAGTAATCAAAAGTTAAATAGACAACAAGCTAGATAGGCACTCTATTTATCTAGATTCAACTTTGTTTTGAAACATATACCCAAAAGTAGAATGGGAAAGGTGGACGGATTGAGTAGGAGATCAGATTGGGAAGTAGGAGTGGAAAGAGATAATGAGGAGCAGACATTAGTAAAGAAGGAATAGTTAGAAGCCAGAGCAACAGAAGTATCAGAAGTGGTAATAAATGGAGTAGATATTCTGGACAAAATTGGAAGGAGTAAAACAAAAGACAACAAGGTCGTCAAAGCAGTAGAGAAAATGAAGAAAGTGAAGGCAAAAGTCCTAAGAAATGAAGAATGGTGAGAACATGAGGAGTTAATGGTGAAAGAAGGAAAGGTATATGTATCTAAAGATGAGAAATTGAGAGCAGAAGTAATCAAGTTGCACCATGATACACCTGTAGGAGGACATGGAGGACAGTGGAAAATAACGGAGTTGGTAACAAGAAACTTTTGGTGGCCAGAAGTAAGCAAGGAAGTGAAGCGGTATATGAAAGGATGTGATGTGTACTAATGGAACAAGAATCATATGTAGACACCTACAGGAAAGTTAATACCAAATTCAATACCAGAAAAACCATGGAGTCATATATTGGCAGATTTCATTACAAAGTTACCATTAGCTCAAGGATATGATTCGATTTTGGTAGTAGTAGATAGGTTAACAAAGATGGCACATTTTATACCTACTATGGAAAAGACAATAGCAGGGGGACTAGCTAGATTGTTCAGGGATAATGTCTGAAAGCTACACGGCTTGCCAGAAAGTATTATTTCCAATAGAGGGCCACAGTTCGCAGCAGGAGTAATGAGGGAGTTAAATGCAATGCTGGAGATTGAGAGTAAATTGTTAACGGCATTCCATTCACAAACCAATGAACAAACTGAAAAGATGAATCAAGAACTGGAACAATACTTAAGAATATTTGTAGATCATTGTCAGGAGCAATGGCTGGAATGGTTAGGGACAGCAGAATTTGCTTACAATAATAAGGTACAGATGAGTATAAAAGTGTCACTCTTTAAAGCAAATAACGGACGAGATCCTCATATGGGATTTGAACTCAGAAACAAAGGGAGGTTTGAGAAAGCAAACAAGTTTGCAGAAAAGATGCAGGAGATACAGAAGGAGGCAAAGATGACATTAGGAAAAGCACAAGAAAACATGAAAAAGTATGCAGATATGCATAGGGGGGAAACAGAAGAATATCAAGTGGGAGACCTAGTACTACTCAGCACCAAGGATCTTAAGTACCAGATGGTAAAAAGAAGGACGGAAAAACTTACTGAGAGATTTGTCGGATCTTACAAAGTTAAAGCAATAGTTTTGACAAATGCAATAGAGTTAGAACTACCTAGTACAGTAAAGATACATCCGGTAGTTAACATAAGCAAAGTACAAAGATACACAAGACAGGTAGAAGGACAGAGGAAGGAGCTACCACAGCTGGTAATAATCAAAGGAGAGAAAGAGTGGGAAATAGAGAAGATAATAAATAAAAGACAAGTATGAGGAAGAGACAAGTATTTAGTATGATGGAAGGGGTGTACTGTGGAAGAAGACACTTGGAAGAGCCAGGAGAATCTCAAGAACATGAGTAAGCTAGTAGAAGAGTTCAAAAGGGAATATGGAAAGGCAGAAGAAGAAGAAACAAGGCGACAAGAAACAGAGAAGAATAGAAAGACATTTAATAGAGAACTGCTGGGAAAGTACATAGAAAAATTGTTATATGGATGGGGTGAAAGGAAATACAAGTAAGAATACTGGAAGAAGTTGGAAGAAAATTAGTGGTGATGGAAAAGAAACCCATTCACTAAAGTAAGCCATAATCTGTTCTTACAGATAAAGCAACAAGAAGAGGATAAGATGGGGAACATTGGGGACTGGGACAGCAAGTTGTAAAATCCTCAAGAACAAGGAAGCTTGAGAGGGGGGTAGTGTAATAAAATGGTAGGTGAGCTAAGGGATCTGTGGCGGCAGAACATTTTATTTTATTTTCATTTTCATTTATTATGTAATAATATAAAGTGTGCAGGATACTATGACTCAAAAGGAGTCCATGAGATAATTCAAGTAGACAAATACTAGTAAACACAGATTCGTGTATAAGTAGCTAGGCCAATTAGCGAGGACTCTAATGAGTTCTTTTTGTCAACTCTGACTTAGAGTGTGAGCTTAGGTTATCTCAATCAATGTTCACTACAGAGACAGCCCAACACTATATAGTAAATCTGGAGAAGGTACACACAAAGCTCAAACACTCAATTGCCAAGGCTCAGAAACATTACCAGAAATCAGCTGACAACAAATACACACCTGCACCTCCAATCAAGGTCAGCAACCATGTCTTTATACTGGCAAAGTTCATATGGACTACTCGCCCTTCAAAGAAATTATCTGAGAAATATCTAGGTCCATTTGAAGTCACAAACAAACCAGGAACATATTCTTACCTAGTCAACCTGCCTGATCACTTGAGATCCATCCATCCTGTGTTCCACGTCTCCCAATTAGAGCCAGTATTGGCTAGTCAGATTTCTAATTGCACCAACCCTCCCCCACCTCCTATCAAAATAGACAGAAATCTCAAGTTCAAGGTTGTGCAAGTACTTGACTTAAAGCTGGATAAGTGGAAAAAGGATCCCCTACTCTATTATGTATGCTAGGCAGGTTATGAGAGTACTACAGAAGAGTATTCATAGCTTGCTGTTTCCAATCTCAAAAACACTAAGCAGTTAGTGGCTGATTTCCATTTTCACTATCCTGAAAAGCCAGGCCCATTGCTACTGACTTGACCAATTTCTGCTCCCATTGGATAACAATCAATACAACTGTTTCACACTAGGTGTCATAAATCGCCCGCCCAAACCAAAAATAGTACAACTAGAGAAATAGGAGGAACAAGAGTTATTCTCGGATAGACTAGACGAGGATTTCTAAAAATAGAAATGAAAGATAAGATAAGTGGGATCACATGACCTGGTCACATGACAGGTCACACAATGGAATCTTTTGGAAAGATCAGTAGTTAACTAAGTGTATACATAGACAAATAAGAATTGTGTATAAGTAGGTAGCACAATCCACCAAGAAACTCCATTGAGTTTTTTTCATTCTCTCGCAACATTGAGTGTGATAAGTCAGTCATCTCGACTAAGCTTGTCATTACATTATAACTCGATAGCCCACTCTCTACACTGTTCATCACAAACCTTGCACACCCTCTCTACTCTCTCATTGCTCTCGGTATACTGGTCACTGCGACCAGCAACCACAACCACAGCCGGGCCCTAGGCTTTAAGGAGACTTGTTAGTCAGTTAGGGACTAATGGTAGAAGTGTAATACTAAGCTCTGGTGCTACGTTGAGACCTGACCTCTACCTTGAGTGGGCTTGTTAGCGTACTTGTTTCTCTTTCACATTATCAACCTTGTGTTGGGAGCTCATTGTAGTTCCTACATGCAGAGAAGTGACAGTTGTTCCTTAGGAAACTGTCTAGTTTAGGGGTTCGCATCTTTGCGGCAATAGTATAACCCTACTACTAGGGCAGTAGTCAGTAAGGAAGTAGGAGTCTAGCTGGGAGAAGACGCACTCCCCAGTAGGCATAAAAATTAGTTCAGAAGAAGATGACTGCTCCTTGTATGAGGAAATAACAACAGAAGAAGAAGACATTTGGGACGACGACATGTCCTACCACCAACCATCCTAGGGCCAACAACCCTAACAACAACAACAACAACAACAACAACTACAACCACAGGGGGAGGCCACCCTGACTATGGACCAGATACTCCAGTACCTGGCCCAACACACCATGGCCATCAAACAGCTCCTATTAAGGGGGTAAACCTAAGGGAAGGCAGCCAAGCCTCCATTGTTTGACGGAGAAAGAGAAAAGGTGGTAGGGTTCATCAACGCCTGCCACTTGTACATTAGTATGAAAATGAAGGGGACTGGGGAGGAAGAAAAAATATCGTGGGTACTGACCTATGTACAAAGAGGAGTAGCGGAGGTATGGAAGGAAAATGTGTTGGAAGAAAGGAGGCAGAGGGTATCCGCAGTGGAAACAGTGGAGGAGTTATTTACAAAAATGAGGGAGGAGTTTGGGGAGTTCGATGAAGAATCCAGAAAGGTGGATGAGTTGAGGCTGCTGGAGCAGGGAGGACGGACATGCAACGAGTATGTCCAAATTTTCAAAAAGACATCAAGAGGAAGCGGCTACGAAGGACGACCCCTTATAAAAGAGTTCAAGAGGGGGCTGAATGGGAACATTAGGAGGAGGTTAGCAGAGGCAGAATCACCTTCCGTAACAATTGAAGAATGGTGGGAGAGATCAGTGAGGTTGGACAGGAACTTAAGGCAGAGCAGGGCAGAAGAAAAGGTATTGGGGAGTAAGGGAGCAGTGCAGGTGGCAAGGCCACCAGAAGCACAGCCATCCAGAGGGTTTAGACCCTCCTGGAACAACGGGAACTAAGGAGGCTTCCATGGAGGACCAAGGGGAGAACTTGGTGGAGATTTGAAGAGGAGAGAGGCACAAGGGGTTTGGGACCCCAATGCCATGGAGGTAGACAGAGGCTAGGGAGGAGATCGAAGGTGCTTCAACTGCAGAATGTTTAGGCATATGGCCCGACACTGCAAAAATCGAAAGGAGGTCAGAGGAGGAATACAAGAGGTGTCAAAAGATCAGGGAGACCAGTAAGCCCTCGGCTGGCCTCCCATAATAAATACAGTATATTGTACAGACAGAATAAAATGGACTCTGATTGTTATACTGAGAAAGAAGTGAGACGGACACTCAAACCGTTAAGAAAGGTCTGACTCAATGTTGGACTGGAAAAAGTAGATACCCATGAAGTGGTGTCAGTAAAAGTGTTGCTAGACAGTAGGGCAACAGGCCTATTCATGAGCAAAAGGCTGGCAGAAAGACAAGACTTCAAGTTAGAAAAGTTGAATAAGCCAATAAAAGTAAGGAACGTAGACGAAAGCAACAATAAGGGAGGGTCGATAACCCACGAAGTAGAGGTGAACCTGTACTACAGGGGACACATAGAATGAGTAAGGATAGACATGTGCAAACTGGGGAAGACAGAAGTGATCCTGGGGATGCCATGGCTTGTGGCACACAACCCAGAAATAAATTGGGAAACAGGAGAAGTAAGGATGACCAGGTGCTCACCTCTGTGTGGTCGAACACCTGAGAAGAAGATAGTAAAAAGGAAGCAGGTAACAGAGGAGGACAAAAGGGATCTAAGATGGACCATGGAAGAATGAGAAAGGAAGGAAGAAATCGAGGAGGACCATAGAAAGGTGAAAGAGTTAGTGCCCAGACACTTCCACAAGTGGAAGAAGGTGTTTGGGAAAGCTGAATCTGAAAGGATGCTGACAAAGAAACCCTGGGACCATGCCATTGACCTCAGAGAAGACTTTGTGCCAAGAAAGGGATGAATCTACCCTCTATCCAAAATAGAAAAGGAAGAAGTACAGGCGTTTGTGGAAAGCCAACTAAAGAAGGGCTATATTAGATCTTCAAAGTCCCCACAGACGTCGCCAGTACTATTTGTACCTAAAAAGGACAGAAAGAGGAGAATAGTACAAGACTACCACTATGTGAACAAAGGGACAATCAAGAACAGCTACCCTTTACCCCTGATATCAGAACTAATAGATAGCATGGGGACCAAGAAAGTGTTCACAAAAATGGACCTACGATGGGGTTACAACAACGTTCGAATCAAGGAAGGGGATGAGTGGAAGGTAGCATTCACAACACACTTAGGATCATTTGAACCCACTGTAATGTACTTTGGACTCACGAACTCGCTAGCCACCTTCCAAGCTATGATGAACAACTTCTTCAGAGACATGATCAATAGAGGGGACGTGGCCACCTTTATCGATGACATACTAGTGGCAACAGAAACGGAGGAAGGGCACAATGACATAGTAGAAGAAGTATTAAGACGACTAGAGGAGAACAACCTCTATGTAAAGCCAGAGAAGTGCATGTGGAAGGTGAGGGAGATAGGTTTCTTAGGAGTAATAATGGGGCCTGAAGGTTTCCAAATGGAAAAGTAAAAGGTGGAAGGAGTCACAAACTGGCCAACCCCACAATACGTTAAAGACGTACAAAAGTTCTTGGGACTGGCAAATTACTACTGGCAATTTGTTAAAGACTTCGCCAAAATTGCCAAACCGCTACATCAGTTGGTCAGAAAGAACGAAAACTAGAAGTGGGAAGGGGAGCAGGAAGAGATATTCGCCAAGCTCAAAACAATTTTCATGACTGAACCAGTACTGGCAGCACTAGACCTGGATAAAGAAATGAGAGTCGAGGCAGATGCATCAGACTATGCAACAGGAGGAGTATTGTCAGTAAAAGGAGAGGATGGGAAATGGAGACCGGTGGCCTTCATTTCTAAATCGCTGAATGACACAGAAAGAAACTACAAGATTCATGATAAAAAGATGTTAGCAGTAATCAGATGCCTAGAAGCATGGAGACACTTCCTGGAAGGAGCAAGGACCAAGTTCAAAATCTGGACGGACCACAAAAACTTGGAATATTTCATGACGAACCAGAAGCTGAACAGGTGGCAAATGAGATGGGTGTTATTCCTGTCAAGATTTGACTTCATTTTGAAACACGTCCCAGGTAGTAGAATGGGAAAGGCAGATGGACTTAGTAGAAGGCCGGACTGGAGGGAGGGAGTAGAAAGGGACAATGAAAATAAAACGCTGGTGAAAACAGAATAGCTGAGGAAAGCAAGAGTAGAGGAAGTATTGATAGAAGGGGTAGACCTACTAAAGAAAGTAAGAGAATCAAAGGCAAAAGATGACGAGGTTGTCAAGGTAGTAGAAGAAATGAAATGAGCGGGGGTGAAAATGCTGAGAGATGAAGAATGGAGAGAGGAAAACGGGCTTATGCTAAAAGAAGGAAAAGTATATGTGCCAAAAGACAAAAAGTTGAGGACCGAAATAATCCGGTTACATCATGACACGCCAGTAGAAGAACATGGGGGACAGTGGAAGACAGTGGAACTGGTCACAAGAAACTTCTGGTGGCCAGGAGTGACGAAGGAGGTGAAAAGATATGTGGAAAGATGCGACTCATACCAATGAAACAAGAACCAAGCAGCAGCACCGGCGGGGAAACTAATGCCAAACAAAGCTCCTGAAAAACCTTAGACACATATAACAGCAGACTTCATAACCAAGCTACCGTTGGCACAAGGGTACAACACAATACTAGTGGTATGCGACCGCTTGACGAAAATGGCACACTTCATACCGACAACAGAAAAAACATCAGCAGAAGGGCTCGTAAGGCTATTCAGGGACCACGTGTGGAAACTGCATGGGCTACCTGAAAGCAACATTTCAGACCAAGGAGCACAATTTGCGGCAAACCTAATGAAGGAGTTAAATCAGATATTGGGAATCGAAACAAAGTTGTCAACAGCCTTCCATCCACAAACAGATGGACAAACAGAATGGACCAATCAGGAACTGGAACAGTACCTGAGAATGTTCATTGACCATCGGCAAGAACAATGGCCGGAATGGTTAGAGACTGCAGAATCCGCTTACAACAATAAAGTAAACGCCTCGACAAAAGTATCACCCTTCAGAGCAAACAGTGGGAGAGATCCGAGAATGGGCTTCGAGATAAGGAGGCAAGAAAAGTCAGAGGGAGCAAAAGAGTTCATAGAAAGAATAAAAGAAATATAGGAGGAAGCACAAGCAGTGCTGAAGAAAGCACAAAAAGAAATGAAGAAGCAGGCAGACAGAAAGAGGGGAGAAGCAGAGGAATACCGAGTGGGAGACCTGGTACTGTTAAGTACAAAAGATTTGAAGTGGCAAATGGAAGGAAGATGGACAGAGAAGCTGACAGAAAGATTTGTGGGACCCTACAAAGTGAAAAGGGTCATATCAACCAATGCGGTGGAACTAGAGTTACCAAAAACAATCAAAATCCATCCAGTAGTAAACGTGAGCAGGATCAGGAGGTATAAGGAGCAGGTCCAAGGACAAAAAAAGCAACCGGCCCTTCCGGTAATAATAGAAGGAGAAGAAGAATATGAAGTAGAAAAAATAATAAACAAAAGAAAGAGATACGGTAAATGGGAATATTTGGTAAGATGGAAAGGATACACGGCTGAAGAAGACTCGTGGAAAAAGGGGACAAATCTAAAGAATGCAAAAGAGGCAGTAGAAGAATACGAGAAGGAATACAGGAAAGAAGAAAGAAGAATATAAGGAGATGCTGGGAAGATTTATAGCAAAAATGCTATATGGATGGGATGACGGGAAGTTTGATCAAGAATATTTGAAAAGATTAGAGAGGAACTGGAGAAGATGGAAAGGAGCCAAGTTCTTCTGGAGGAAGAACCTTAAAAAGGGGGGTAATGTCATAAATCGCCTATCCAAACCAAAAATAGTACAACTGGAGGAATGGGAGGAACGAGAGTTATTCTCGGATGGACTAGACAAGGATTTCTAAAAATAGAAATGAAAGATAAGACAAGTGGGATCACATGACAGATCACATGATGGAACCTTCTGGAAAGATCAGTAGTTAACTAAGTGTACACATAAACAAATAAGAATTGTGTATAAGTAGGTAGCATAATCTACCAAGAGACTCCATCGAGTTCTCTTCATTCTCTCGCAACGTTGAGTGTGATAAGTCAGTTGTCTCGACTAAGCTTGTCATTACACTAGGTCCACGTGTTTTTAGGGCTGCAAAAGTGCAACTTTTTAGGAGGGGGATACTGTCATGCTCAAGTGACACCTTGTGACAAGTTGCTACTACTGACACACAACCGGTTGCTTACCTCAGCATGACTTTCATCAATTCTAACCCTGGCTAGGTAATTTAACTGAATTCCCATCACTGTGACTCATCTTCTATATTATAAGTAGCTAGCCAATGTAATCATCCCTTAGCTTCATTATTCACTAAGTCTGTTCCTTCCTGTCTGGCTTTCCCCACTTTTCCCCTCTTAAAAATAAACTCTTGTCTTTTGTTGAATCTGAGTGGGTAAGCACAAAGGGAGACACAATCCTAAAGGTTGAGGTTACACCCACCCAAACCCAAGAAAAACGACTTGACAGCTTTTACATGCACATAGAAGCAGATATCTATATTTAGCAGTTCCCAAGATATTGGTAAATTAGTGTTTAGCACCTATATTAATAACCTAATATCTTGATGAGTACTGATTACTTCAAGATATTTTGCACATTGTCTAAAAGGTCTTTTTAAAAGCTTTTAAAATATTATTGAGTTTGTCAAAATCAGTAGAGTATCTATAGAGTTATGACCAAATGAAGTTTGTAATAACTAGTTATGATAACCAATAAATAAGAGTTGAGTTGGACAAAGATTGAGATGATCAGTGTCTTAGAAGTGTAAACAAATTCTAGTATAAGAGTTTAAATATCAGTCAAGTTGATCTAGAGCTTAACTTTGCTCTAAGTCAAAGTTGATAAAAAGAACTTGTTAGAGTCCTTATTAATTCAAAGTTAACAAAGAGAATTTGTTAGAGTCTTCATATAAGAAACCATACTCAAGCAATGTTACTCAAGATTAGATTCTACTCTAAGTCAGAGTTGACAAAGAGAACTCATTAGAGTCCTTGCTAATTCATATACAAATATTTTATTTGTACACATTATGCTTGTGCATCTCTTTTGAATCACTGTTCCTGATTTGGTAATTAGTTCTCATAAGTCTGATAATTAAAAGAAAATAAATATTGACTTAAAGAAATTTAGTAGTTTATGATACCTCACTAATTCAATTCTACTACTTATACTTATTCATACATGCTTAAAATATCCCACACATCCTTGAGTTACTCTTCCCAATATGGCAGTTTGTTCCCATGCATCTGAAAAATAAAAGAAAAGAAAAATATTGACTTAGGGAACATGATAAGTTGTAGCATAGCCACAGAGTGTAATTTTATAATCACTATCATTCTTGCACTCCCTCTAGTATATAAGATTGGGCCTCTTATCAATGAATACAATCACTTCTTTGCCTCTCACACCCCTTAAGTGTATCTGCTATCTACTAGGTGAGTAAGTAGGAATGTAGCTATCTACCATATATGCGGATAGTAGATCTAGACTACCGGAAAACAAACAAATCAAAAGTCCCTTTATAAAATGCCAGTTGAATGGCTATCCATACCCAGTGGTACTGAAACCTACAACGGACAATGGATGAATGATGATAGGTGAAAGAGAAATGGATGATATGACAAAAATAGATCAAGGTACTTTTCCCCCAATTTTTGCAAATCCAAATCCAAGTTATTGTTTTCTGGCGATAACATCTTCTGCCAGTACTTCCAACATGTCTCGAGCCTCACTATCAGGTAATTCTTTCAAGACCTTCTTCGCTCCATCAGCATGGTCTCGGGCAAGTTGTCTCGTTCGTGAGATCCCAGACGATCTGCAAACCAATTCTCGAGCCTGAAACAGCCGACATGTCAGAAAAGAAGATGGGAAAGAAGTCTGAAGATGTCCAGTCCTTTACCTGTTCCACATCCCCTGGAGACTTAAACTCGCGCCTGATGAGTTCCCCCATCTCCGGAAACTCCTCCCAGGCATACAGAGCTGGTGCAGTCGTGAGACCCAGTTTTAGGTCCGCATTATTGGGTTTTCCGAGTGCAGCTGCGGCTGATTCATAATCTAGAGCGTCGTCTACAAGCTAAACAAGTCATACATCGATCATGTCAAAAATAGAGTAACCACTCACCTGGAATGCGATACCAAAATTTCGACCATATGCATATGCAACCTCCCTCCAAATTTCGCCTTGGACGCATCCACCGAGCACAACAGCTGCACGTAGACTCCTAGCCATGAGCGACCCAGTTTTAAGATACGACTTCTGAAGATAGGTATTCCACACATCCTGGTGGTTTTGACTCCGCTTTGTGCTATCCAGCCTGATCGTGACCTCATTCGCTGCTGCCTGAACGACCTTCTTCATCTGAATCATCTCCCCTTCAATGAGATTTTGTATTAATTTACTCATTATCCGCGTCACTTCAGGGTTCCTCAACTGAGCAACAGCAGCAAGACCGCGTGCCACCATGAAATGCCCACTGAGCACAGAGAGTTTGGCCATGAATTTGGCTGGCGCCGAGGGTACACCTCGCCGCAGTGCTGAATGATCTATAGCATCATCGTGTAGCAACGATGCAGTGTGAATCATCTCTGCAATTATTGCTAAGCGAAATTGGGTCGGGAGGATACTTGTAGATGGATGTAATTTGGGTGTGATCTGTAGGGATGGCGATTTCTCATTGCGAGGGTGGGGTTTCCTCTGTAACCGTGAGGCACCATATGTCATGACAAAATTATCATTAAATCTCTCCGTATATTGAGGAAACTGTGGATTGTAGTCCATGAGAATATCCGGTGGTGAGAGGGGAATATCAAGCTCGTCCTGACAGCCTCCTCCACCTGGATGAGTCGATTCCCATAATTTGAGTTGCCAGTCCTTTCCCAGACCATTTGTCGCTTGCGAAAAAAGAAATACAAGGAGGGGTCGTATGTATTTGGAAGGTTGTTGAAAATAATATTGTGTGACTTCGGAGAGAATAGGATGACTCGAGCCTACGAGATCGAAGATTGTTTTGCGCAGTGCTTCCAGATGGGGAGAAGGAGTTGAAAATGGATCTGGTACGCAGGATTTTCCAAAACGAGTGCTGACTCTCCGGGGAGACCAGGCACGCATACTTTGTTGGTACTTTGTTGGTACTTTGTTGGTACCTTGTAACAATATTCAGCCCGGAGCATCGACCCGGATCCTCCCACGCCGTGGCTACTTAGCAAGTTTGCTATGTGAAGCGCCTAGAGGAACATACGCAGTGACTCGGGACTGATAGGGAGAAAAAATATATTATGAACAACAAGAATTCTAGAGAAGGATATACCTAGGACCGAAAGCAAGGTTAGTCCCAGGGTAGTTTAAATACCGATCTTGTAACCATGTGCATGCAGAAGTAACTACACGGATGTCTCTGGAGCAACTGTGATAAGAATGAAAAAATGATGACATAGATATAATGCAGATGACGAGGTTAAACATTATACTTCGACAAAGCGGCATGTACACTAACGTGTAACGTTAATCCGTCTACTCATAAACGAGTAGAGAAACAATCATAGTGGATATGCGGAGTCATGATTACTTATTAATGTGATTTCTTGAGACCACGATAGCGCAGTCGAATTTTTCTCAGTCCGTACCCTGGGTGGCAGGTTATGGGTGGAGTTAAAAATAGCTTCCCAGAAAAATCACTCAGATTATTCTATGTTGACCAATGGTTGAGGTGACCTATAACACATCATAGAGAGGCAGACAGGCTTTGACTAGTGTATTACCTTCAATATCCCATGCCAGCTATTTACAATATCAAGAATATTCTAAACTGTATCCTCTGCAATTTTTATGAGATATTCATCGAGCTGATGTCTTGTTTTCGGAGATAAGATACTATTTTGTAAGAAAGCTATTTTTGGAAGCGGCATGGTTATGGGTTATTCTCTGCCCACCAACTTGGTGGACTGAAAAATTCATAGACTATGAGGGGTTATGTACGTTTGTCTAGTTTCATCAGAGCTGTCACTGGAAGAAGTCACGGGCTTCTTATCATTGGCTGCGGAAGATCTTGTTAGGCGCCTTCGATAGTATTCAATATGAAATTCTGCTGTCTCATTCAACCTATTCCCCTCTCCACCAAGTTCGAATTTCCACATGCAAATTCCATTGTTATCGTTTGCCAGTATATGGGCCATGTACTTTGCTCGTACGGCCCCTATTGTGGATCTTGGTTATGCCAGGTACCAAGGAGGCATGAACAAAGCGACCGGAAACATTGAGTTTCTGGGTGTTCCTTACGCGGCCGCTCCTACAGGTACACCTCCACCCGGTCTCTTGCGACCACTCACGAATCGAGTCTTCATTAGGGACACTTAGATGGAGAGAGCCTCAACCACCTGAAGTTACTCCAGGTATTAAGATAGCGGACACTCAACCTTACACCTGCTGGTTGGCCGGGCCAAACAAGTCTGGCTCTCCGCCGCCGTCGGAAGATTGTCTTTTTCTCAAGTTCAGAAAATACAGTTCATATCATTCCCTTTATTGATGACCTTTTAGTATCGTCGCATCCCCTTCTGGCAAGAAAGGTCTGCCCGTTGTTGTTTGGTTTCATGGGTTCGTGATCCCCGTGATTCTCCTTCGAGTGACAGTACTGGAAGCTTCTTAGCGGAGGTTACTTCACCGGAAGCGCTTTTATGTACAATGGGAATGATCTGATGCTCCAAGCGGGTGGTGAAGCTATCGCCGTCGTCATACAATACCGATTGGGTGTCTTCGGATTCCTAGGCGGCCAAAGCGTTCATGACAGAGGCACTCTGAACGCCGGACTCTGTGAGTACAACTTGAAATGGATGGAGTTGGTCATTGAGTTTAGACAAAGACGACCAGCAGTTCGCCCTTCAGTGGATACAGCGTCACGTAAGTGCCTTACAATACCCTATCTTCTTGCTTTTACTAGCATATGTATCATTAGATCAGCAAGTTCGGTGGAGATCCTAAGAAGGTGACAATTTGGGGAGAGTCTGCGGGTGCGTGTTACTGATATTATGATTGCATCTCCTTGTCTAATTTCAATCGCAAGGTGCTGGTTCTATCATCCAGCATGTCATCGCGAACAATGGAGATACACAACCTCCGCTCTTCCGCGCAGCGATAGCGAGTTCCCCCTTCCTCCCCCCTCAATATAATTTCAATCATAGAATTCCGGAGGTACTACATTTAGTTCGATATTCGCTCACTCCTCACTGATTCGAAGCACTAGCAAATCTTCGAGGATGTTGTTGATCAAGCAGGGTGCATCTTTTTGATATCTTCATGACCAGAGCTGATGAGGTTTGCAACAGATGTTCCACTGCACGAGATGCTCTTGAATGTCTACGCCAAGTGGATGCCCCAACCCTCAACAAAGTCAATGTGAACGTGTCGAACAGTGGGTTTTTTGGGACTTGTGTCTTTGTTCCAGTAGTGGACGGCAAGCTTATCACCAAACGGCCGACGGAGTTATTACGCCTAGGAAGAGTCAACGGAGTATGTATTTTCCTCGTTTTCCCAAAATCCACGTCCTGAATCTCGTTTAATAGGAGGTACTCCTTGCTGTAACAACCAGCGCTGAGGGCACCCTTTCTGTTGACAATTCCACTGCCGACACTATCACGACTCCGCAATATCTGAAGAATTTATTCCCTGAATTGAGTCATGGTCAAATCACTACTGGCACTGCTCACTATGCTGATCTGGGTACACCAATTGAACAAGCCAGGTTCATCATGAGCGAATGTGAATAGACCTTGTGGCACAGATGTTTATGCTAACGTTTTGCCTAGCAATGTTCGTTTGTCCTGCATACTTCCTGCTCCGTGGATTTCGAGCCAAACACTTCAAGGTACGTGGATGTCTCTTATATTAAGAGGTTGTCGCCCATCTTTTCAACAGGGAGAATTCGGCGTCCTACCTGCATTTCATGGCGACGATATCCCATACTATTTCCCACAGTATGTGCTTGTATCCTCGAGCTGTTTCATCTTACCAAGCCATCAAAGTGCAATCGTCGATCAAACTCCACGTTTCAACAATACTGAGTTCATCGACAATTTCAGCCAGTCATTCCTGAATTTCGTCATTACGATGGACCCGAATATCAAGTGGGATCCGTCAAATACTCTTCCCCAGTGGCCTCAGTGGACGGAAGAAAATCCAGTAGAAATGTTGTTCAATAGAACTGAGATGGGTGTGCCTATATTCAAATTGAAAAAGACTTCTGAGCATTTGCAGAACCGTTGCGCGTGAGTCCTAGTCACTCTATCTTTATCGGATCGTATGGCTGATAATCGTCTCAGATTTTGGGAGAGTGTTAGTGCAACTATCAGACAGTAGAAACTGTCGGTTTACAAGGCTAGTTTGGCTAGTTTAGATTACTTATTGACCATAGCCTATCTTGTGATATACTATCATTTGCGACATCGACTTCATTTCTGGTCAGTTTTTACCTTGACCTGCATGCATGTACTGTCAGCAGTCTCTTGTCAGGTCAAAGTCAAAGTGTTGGCAGACGGCACATTACGTGCACGCCACCGCCCCATATAGCGCCAGGGGCTTCTAGGGCGCCACAATTTGGCTAGTGAAGATTCTTAACCATCACTGACGACATTTGTTTTCGCCGTGAGAGAAGTTGGTGAAGAAGTGGCTCAAAATAGGTATTTGACCAACGTTCCTATCACTTATTTTTGGTGACTAAGAATGTTGTCAGGGAACCTCCTTGTCTCTTTACTTATTCCTTATTCTCCATGGCAATTTGACTCACTGGACTAGCTGATCTCTCTCTATTCAATTATCTTTAACACATCCTCTCATTGGTTGAGCTTTATCTAAGTACACCAGAATCACACTGTCTTCATAAGATTCTCTCTTGAATTTGTTTGGAGGTAATATTGTGAAAGAAGCCCATTTCGATACAAGATAGGAAGTGGCTCGACAAAGACAATGTGCTATTCGAAGTCTGCTGATTACATTGTGATGTGCTGCGGGCCATCTCAACCGTTGGTTGATATATAAATAATCCAATAACATACGAGTCAGCAGAAGCTTTAATTCATTTAGACTCAGAATAATTGATATGTTATCAAGGGATGGATGGTAGACAGTATTTTCATCTTCCAATATTAGATTCTGCTCTCTGCTCTCGCATCTCGCCTCAGCACTCTAGGACTGTGCCAAGTACAGCTTCACTCTCCTTTCTTCTTTTTCTCCTCTGCGAAAGCTTCGAGAGCTTTCAACCTCTCCGTCAAAGTTGGATGTGAATGATGATACGCCGAATACATCCAATCAACCCAAACCGTGCTCAAGTTCTTCACATGCAAACCAATTAGTGCCTTACCCAACTTCTCTCCCATACCAGCCATCTCCTTTTCGCCCAACTTATCCTCTAACTCGAGAGCAAATCGATCAGCCTCCCACTCAAACTTACGTGAGACAGCATTCATTCCGATACTGATAAAAGCCTCGAGTGGCATAAGAATCAGTTGGAATAGGAAGAATGCAACAATTGGAGGGGGATACTTTGAGACAGAAGAAGGGAAGTCGAATGCAATCAGAAAAGGAGGAGCATGCAGGAATGCAGGAAAGAGAGCGAGAATAGTGAAGAGATGGAGTTCTGAAATAGCCATCAGTTTTGTTGGATGGAGATAGTACCAGTGCCCGAGCTCATGGGCGAGTACAGCTTCAACTTCGGCAGGTTCTGATTGTTGAATGAGAGTATCAAAAATCACGATATGTTTGCTCTGAGAAGGAAAGAATATGATCCCTCAGATTACATCATAGTGGCACGATGCACTTACCCAGGGCAATCCGAAGAAATAAGCATTAGAATGCGAACTCCTTTTACTTCCATCGATCTCATACAGATGCTTCAATGGGAACTTCAACTTGCCCGCCAACGCTTCAATCCTCGTCCTTAAGTCACCATCTGGCAGAGGCGAGAGTTTGTTGAACAAAGGCTGGATGACCGTCGGATAGAGTATCACCATTGCCAGCTGAAAGATTATCCTGCAGTAAGTCAAAGTTAAGTCCTAAATTTTTACGACTCGAAGTGAAGCTCACATGAAAGCCATCAGCCAAGGAACAAATTTGTCACCTGCCCACTGGAATATATATAAAAAAACCGACAAGAAAGGTGCTCCAAGAGCGAGTGCGATTCCCCATCCTTTTAATAAGTCCATGACAAATAACCGAGGTGTTATTTTGTTGAAACTATGCTTCTCCTCCAGAACAAACGTCTCATAGATCTGCAACGGCAACGCCGGGATGAGAGAGATAAGGGCGAGGATGAAAACGAATCCCAGCGACTGCGATATCTATCCCCAAAACGTGTGAGCTGTTAGAGGAATAGAGTTAGCTACCACTTGCCTGGTATTCACTTCCATACCCAGCTTTGGCAAGGAGAAGGCCTGAGGCTCTCCAGGCCCAAGCATACGAGCCATATTGTAGCATCAAGCTAGTCACCAGCTGTTCGTACAGTCCTGATACGAAGGCAAATCTGGCTTTATCCCTTCCATAATTTTGACTCTTTGCGAACTCCCCATCGGGAAAATGGGAGGCAAGAGATGGAGGAGGTGAGGGTTTGGAATAAAGTGGATATTGCCGGATACTACGCGCAGGAAGCGTGAGTACATCGACAAAAGGACGAGAATAAAGGGAGAGAACGTACATCAAATAGCTCTCGAACAATGTCACGACCCACGAGAAAATCTGGACATAAAATTTCCAGTTTATCGATTCCGTCGCAACAAGCGACAGTTTTTGTTGAATACCGTAAAGCTGAGTGTGCCACACGTCCATGTGGTTTATTACAAGCCAGAATACTTCTGAGTAAGGTGATCACGCGCCTGTCGACGTGGCAATTTCAGCACTGCCACTTGGTTAGTCTGAACGTGATTTGATCAAAGTAATTCCACATCTGGCATTTATGATGTCTAATCAGTCGGTAAATTCTAGCCTGATCTGGGTTCTCCCCTCGTTCATGCCTCGTGCTCCTGGCTCACTCCGGAAACGAATATAAGATATTCATGTCTGGAGTCAAACGTAATCTGAGTCGGCGACCAAAATCACAGGTGGAGCTTGACAAAGTCACAGTCATATCAGCCGTGAAAATTATACATATCTGCACCTCTAGTGTGATAAGCATCATAATATGTATTCCATCAGCCATACTTCCGATGTCGAGGAAAAAACCATTGCAGACACAATTGATGTATCTTAAGTAAATGCAAAACGTCGTCGATGTTCACCAAGTGGACGGTGGATCACGTGGAAATCTAGCTTCTGTCCGATTCCTAAAGGCTCATCGACCAGATCGGCAGTCTTGATGATACATGCCCTCTAGGCAAGATATCGCCAGATGTGGAGCACTTTGTTACTATCCCTGTGGTCAGAATTCCCCTTGATTGGATGGTATATCTTTCTTTACATGGGTTACTTCGTCAGCACCTTTACCGCAACTAAGGTGATCGTATGGCTTCAGCATTCGACGCAATGCCCGATGATGTTCAACGCAAGATCATTGAGCTTGTAAGCGCTACTGTGGAATGTAGAGACCAGTACATGAACTAATTTTTGTCGCCAGGTGTCCGAGGATAAGAAGAATTTAAAGCAGTTGCGTCGAACATCAAAGCGTATACGTGACTTAACCAACCCATTTCTGTTCAAGGAAATGAAATTCTCTATGCCTCACCTCAGAGCAATCGTGCGAGAGCGCATGAATGCAGTTTTGAGGGATGGGCAGACATCATTTCTTCAATCCGTGAGGAAACTCACTGTCATCACTCAACCCACGGGAGGCAATGTCTACGTTAAGTCAGCAAAATTTGATCTTCTCAACTCTCTCATCACCAAAATGCACCTTGTGCACGCCATTGAGTGAGTGGCCGTTCCTTGTTATTCACTTGCCCAGACCTGATCAAACCTTTTCAGGTGGCATCATTCCCTTGCTAATCTGGGTTACCCTCCTAATGCCGTGCAAGACTTGATATCCAACTTCGGGTCGCTATCACATCTCAAGGAACTCGATCTCCGCCTGAAGACAAGTCCAAATGAAATCATCCCCGATTTCTCCTTTGAATCCTTTTCAAATCTTCGTATATTGTCTGTCACATGGGCATATGAACGTCGACCACACCCCCGCATCTTGTCCCAGATTTCAAGGGTACTGGTGCGCTGTCCTAATATCGAAAGATTTTCCTTTTCCATTTCTCAGGCTTACCATCTTGCCAATAATTTCGGGTCACCGGTTACCTCCGAAGAGCTTTTAAACGCTCTAGATCAGCTCCCAACTTCCTTGAGGCTCAGGTATCTTGAGACTCGTGGAGTTGTAGTCACCGTGAATGACCTGAAAAGACACATCCATCATTTTCGGTACCTCAAGGAGTTGAGGATCAGATTTGACCCCAGTCCTTCGGCTCCAGCCAATATAGGGGGAATACTCTCAATGCTTCGGGAAAATCGTATCTTCCTTGAAAAAATCAGCATCGACACGATTAATGATTCTCGTGTTTTCGACTATATGACATCATATTCAGGAATCGAGGATTTATCGTTAAAGCCTGGCCATTGTTTGGACAATTCACCTGAGTTGATTGAAAGATTTTTCTCTTGCGTACTCCCTGCACAGTCCTCATCCCTGAAGCGATTACGGATAGGAGCGAACTTCGTGACAAGATGGTCAAAGCCACTGTCAGAAAAATACTTAGCGGCGGTAGAACAATGTCAGTTGCTGGAGTATATCTGTTGCTGGGCTTCTATCAGTCTTCTGGACGTGGAAGCCGGTAGATCCGGGAATGTGGTAAATGTTACGTCGCGAGAGTCAATATGATCATTCTGATATGTTCCTTCCCAGATTGGCTGGTTGCAAACAGTCATGAAACTTCCTCATTTTCAACATTTCAAGTGCCCTCCAATCACACTCATGAGGAGAACATTCGTATGTTCAGTGACCATGCATGACTTTCCTGATGAATCCAATGTCTTTCCTGATCCGATTGTCAGGGCGCATTTGGATGGTATCGTAGATGATTTTCGAAAATCCTCAAAGCCTTTCTTTTCCATAGACTCAAGCTACCATAATTATTTGACCTGAGTGTATGTCTACATACCATTTGACTCCCTTCGCCGCCTATCGAGCTGTGCGATTGAACTCAGTTCCGAGCGGAGAGGCCCTAATGATTGGATTTCATGACAAGTGTATCCTAACTGAGCAATGATGACTGGGTCAATTACCATTAACGCTAAAGAAGGTAGTCCCCAAAAGCCACCATCCTGTATGCACTCCATCAAATATCAGGATCTGGCAACAGTTCGCGGAAATGAAAGTCAAATTTCAAGAGTATGATGCTAATGTTTTTGTAGAAAAAGACATGCCCAATGCACATATCTAAACCTCTTGTTTGGCGCACCATGCAATGCAATGTTAGACACGAACCCACTAGATGGGCTGCGGGTACAAGAATCCCATCGGGATGTCTTCTCATCAAATCATTCATTCAGCGCCTTACGGCCGATGTGAGAGGTGCCTGTAAAAGGTCTAGGCACTATATTTATATTTAGATGAAACTCGAGCTATGGAGACTGTCTTTCAAAGCGGATGTTGGGGTATACGAGATTATGGCCCAAACAAATCAGTTTGAGTCGAGGCCAAGTGCTTCTCGACGAGATTTTGAACTCGGGTCGAAGTAGGGCTTCTCTCCCAAGCTGACCACGCGATTGCCCTCACGATGATCGATATAGTCGTTGCTATAAGAAGAAAACACATAAAAATCTGAGCCTCAGTGGAATCAAGGCGAAGGCATACGTAGCAGTATGGACAGTGACTCTGTTATCCCAAATTGCGATGTCATTAGGCTGCCACCGATACCTGACCTGAAGATCATGATTCTCTGAAATGTGCCTTGTCAGGTAACCTAAAACGTTGTCGGATTCTTCCGATGTAAGCTCATTGATCTTCTTTGTGAACCTTTGTATCAGGAGTAAGAACTTTCCTCTATCACCCACACACAAACAGATGTTTACCCCTTGTTAACGAACAATGTCTTGAATCCAGTGACAGGATTCGTGCGAATAACTGGGCTAACAATGCCGGTTCAAGGACTGGTTAGGGACATGATGAGAGTTGTAATGCTCACTGGACAGACTTTAACTCGCTGCCAACATTCTCGGGAGCGCCCCGTTCTTGGTTTATTTGGAGACCCGTTTCTGCGCTGTACTACAATCATGTTTAGACAATCACTGATTCGTAGTAGAGATCACTCACCACATTGAAAATACCTCCATCATGAGTAGCCGTCAAACCTTCCAAGAATTTCTGATATGGAGGGGAAAGTCGATCATAAGCTTCATAACCACTGGCCCACTGACAAAGGAACTGTCAATACGATGCCTCCTGTGATCATCCTGTGCTCATACCAAGGTATCACCCCCAACTAGGAGAGGCGTGGGTGGTTGATGGATAGCAAAAATTGAACTTGGAACGTACCTGGAGGGAGTGTGTGTAACTTGAGGATCTGTATACTTTGGTGAGATGATGGCATTCGAATTAAGCAGAAAACCCCTTACCGCGTAGTCGGAAGGGACCTTTTCAAAGGTGATATCAGAGTGCCAGCCTTCACTGGCCCGAGTCTTCGTGAGGCGTTCAGGTCTGGCAATACCTCTATATGTTGTCTTTAAGCCTACATGCTCTCAAAGACTAATCATGGCATACCCCTTAGAGGAAATGACGGAAATTTCAGGACCCAACTCTGGGACATTTTCAGAAATAGGGTGCTTGTGTAATTTACTTGTTGCAGGTTTTCCAGTAAGCTCTCCGAGCCTCTGTCCAAGTGCCTTCTGCTGTTCGATCGTGATGTCCTGATCCTTGAAGAATACTACCCCACGATGTGATACGAGAACAGCAAGATCATGAATCAGCTCATCAGCATTTGATGCTTCAAGGAATTCAGAAAGCTGGGTGGATTTGTTCGGAAAAACAGTTCCTATGACCGGTGTAGCGTCGTAGCTCTCATATTGAGCGAGAGATGCAAGAAAGGAAGGTGTTAAAGGCGTCACAGCAGCTGGCATTTTTTTGTCTCAATATTGAGACGGAGGAATACCAGATGGGAGGAGTTAGCAAAATAGGCGATCGTGTCATGAGGTTCAATCTAACTTCTCAATGAGAAGTAAGCACGAGAGTAAGGAACTCATGTGATCCCAAGAGGATGGTGGCCGTTTCGGATTCAGCTCTTAATTTCCTCCATAGGTAAGGAGACCTCGCATTGGTTTTTCTTCTTCATCTGCACTGTTTGCGTTGTTCGAGGTCTGGGAAGACAATGATCCATAAAAGGAATGCACCAAGATACTCCTAAACCACTAAGGAATTCATGACAATCTATCCGAGAGACAGATTCCCAGGGACACTGCATGTGTGAGACACTAGCGCGAGGAAGCAACGCACAATGAAGGATAGAAGCTTCACCGGAGATATCGACAGGAATAAGACTCCATACAAATTACTAAGAGGGATTATGTAACTGCAGAGTATCGTTCAATCTTCATCCATCTATACCGTCATGCCCAATGAACCTGGATTCGATCCAGTAGCTGAGAAGTCTGGGTTCCTGCGGACATATATGTCTGGTCATCCAGACACTCTCGTTGCGTATGCTAAATGGTTTGGTAAGGTACCAGAGGCCATAACAAGTGCTAAAATGAGTGCGATCAGTACACAAGTTCGTTCTCTTTGTTTGAGCTGCTTAGATGTTTCTGAGCATTTGTCCTTCAGAGAATGACATTGATATGCACTCTGAAAAGCGGTGGTGTCAAAGAAGTTGACATCCCGATTGAACCGCCTCTACGTGGCTATGAAGATGTCAAACCCAGGTTATTGGAAATGAAAGCATTGGCGCAGGAAGGATTGGGCATGGTATCAGTACTCATCTTCTGCAACATGATCAATGTATCTAACTGTAAGGTAGATAAAGACTCCACGTATCACCACTTTCAAGGCCAGCCGTGATATGAAGAATGGTGGTATCATTATACTATTGATTGCCTATCTGGCGTACTCCCCTGAAAATTCCCTTTCTCCGTTCTTCTTCCCTGCCCATTATATTCAACAGCTTGTCGACGTTGGGATATTCAAGTTTTTGATGAAATTGATTTTTTCTGTTCATGTCCTAGAGTCTCTCTATACTTTTCATCTGTGTCGAAAACACACAAGTTTCGACGTCGGAGTAGGTTCTCACATGCAATTAATATTCTGGACAGAAGCTCATTCAAGCATTAGTTTCTTTATGTGATTTCAACCTTGCTCTGTGGTTACACTGTCTGGATGGACCTGAGAAGGCGTATCCAGGCTGCAAGGATTGACTCGGTCATGAAGATGGGATAACTTTATCATTCATGTATTTTTGGTTGAACCACTCGCGGTATGACTGGCAATTACTGTCAGGACCGTCATGAATTGTGGTCGCTAATACGATACCACCACGGCCTCTCCGGCTAACAAAAATCCCAATGTTGTAGGTGTTACAATGATAAAGCTCGAAACACTGGAATCGGTTTAGCTATTTTCAGCTATGATTGCCTTCTCAAAGGTGGTATGATAATACGACAATGCATACCGGAAAGCTCACTGAAATTAAAAGAAAATATGTGAAGTTCCAGCAGTGTATTTAATAGGCAAGAATCCACACATTAGGTGTGAGAATAGGAAGCCTATGTTAGAAGATCAGAGTGCCTTACTGGCACTCTTCTAGCACCTTTCTCAAACCATGCCCCTGATAACACCTGATAGTCCGTAAGATTTTGCACTACAAACATCATCTTATGCTTTGATCCGTCCACTGAACATCTGTTTTGTTGTTTCTTTTAATATAGACATCCCCACTCAACTACTCGACGTAGACGTAAAAATGATAAAGCCTCGTATCAAACAAGCTCACACTCTATGAAAAATAAAGGTGCAGGTAAAGACAGAAAGGTGGAGAGACTGAACAATCAACAGACAAAACCCAGAAGTCCCAAGAAAATACTAATCTACATACCTAAAGTCTAATAAACTTCATGGTAAAGTTAATTCTCTCTTATGCAGTAGTTAGTGATAAATAAAAAGAATTTTGACATAGGATAAGGAAATTCTACTCCGGAGAATGACGGCTGATCAACTGGATTGCACCCGTCGATAACCTTGTCATAGGATGAGCTCACTGATGTCTAACAGGCGTAGATACGTCAACATCATCAAATCAGCGGCACATAATCTTTTCCATGGTGTAGAAGTAGAAATCTCAGGAGTCACCTTTCAAGGTAGATGACTAATGTATATTACCTGTAGAAGTAGAAATCTACAGGATATGATTAAGTTATGATAGAGTAATATGTGGATAGTTCCCACCTCAGGAGTCACCTTTCAAGGTAGACGACTGAGGGGATGATAGTACATTAGCTGAGCTTAATATGAGAAAAATAGTCTGCATTGCAATGATGAAAAAGGAAATAAAGAGAATGAAGACGAGTAGTTGAAACTGATCTGAGACCTTGGAATGATGATATGTCATCTCAGGAATTAGTGCCCCGGATGTTGCAGTTCCGTCCAATACACGGTAAAGAAAATAGGTCTGGCGAACTACTTCGGGTCGAGCCTGAACGATTTATCAGAACTATTACAGTCAACTCTCAGTGGTCGGGAGAAGGCCCAAGTCATGGATTTTCACAGAGTATGGGTAGACACTTAAAAATCAACTCGAAGAAATGGAAAAGGTCATGTCAAAGTATGAGTCATGGATATGGTCGCTGTTGACTTGTTCCCCCTCCTATCCCTAATGGAAATATTCAAGATAATTGATGCAATGACGTCTATTTACCGCCCATTACGTACAGAAACTCCACTTCCAAGCATGATCTATCACCAATTAGTTGTAAAGTTGTTCATGAACGCAACCAATCCCTTGATCTCTTCCATATCTTGGGCTTTCGCTCCTGTATTAGTCTTGATCTCACTGTGTACACCACGAGCGAAATTCTGATCCTCGTGGTTTAAGCGTTGTCGTAAGTGAAGAACTTAACTAGCCACTATTCCGGGTGGCACGACTTTGCTTTTGGCAAACCACTGTATTCTTAGTGATAAAAATATAATGGGGACTCTGAAAGGCCAAATTGCACGGTCCCTGAAATCAGAGTCGCTCCTTTCGTTGTCCATCTAGCATCCTCCTTGTAGCCCCTCTATTTGTCCCAACAAGAAGGAACTTCGACGTTCTGTCTATGATCCCGATACACCACAGGCGTATATTAAAGTCATTGTAGATCAGTGACCTTGTGTTCGACTTGGAGATAAGATTTCCCATCAGGCCATGTGCCCGAACTGTATGAGCGTCGCTCGATATCTTAGGGAGACATCTCGTGCCACTAGGGTGACTTGCATCTATGTCAACAGTTTGACTCTCAGAGCCCTTTATGGTGTTCACTGTCGATGTACCCTTCGGACATGTGAGCCCGTACAGCATTCAGACACTCGGGGACCGGATCGTTATCAGAGAACCCAGGAAGTTGTCCGGATAATAGTTGACCCATATGATGTCTGTGCAGCTCGTGACTCTATTATTTGCTAGACCTTACATCAATGTTTCAGCTTGACGGATAATGTATTTTGGGGAGGTGTCTCGCTACTATACTTTTCTGCGCCACCCACGGATCATCCAGCCGAAGAAGTACATTTTGGATGTGCGTGGAAAATTCCACTCGTACCAGATTGATCTCATTGGAGCTCAATCGTCATATGAAATGTTCGCTTCAAGTTCGTTTTTCATATATTATGCATAGCTCGACCATCGCCATCTCGCCTCACATATACCATCTCCTTATCCCAGCCCCAGGCAATCGGTGATTCTATGAGTCTTGGGAAAAACGTCGAGAGCGTAGAACAGACCGAGCATCATGCAGTAGAAGTCGAACAAGAGGTTAGAAGGAAGCCTTATTTCGGCATGACCGGAACTCAGCTCAACATCTGGATGACTGTCGCTTGTACCACAGCAATGACGCTCTTTGGTGAGCCCGTTACTTCATTGTATCCTCAGTCTTAGACTCACCTGACTGACCTTCTCTTGCGCAGGTTATGACCAAGGCGTCTTCGGCGGTATCATCGTCACTCAAGATTTCCTCAACACTATGGGCAATCCGAACCCGAACCTCCAGGGAACAATTGTGTCATTGTACGACATAGGATGGTCTGTATCATCATCAAAAATCTACCTACGTAATCAAGAAATTTATCCCTCCTAGCTTTTTCGGAGCCATTTCTACTTTTCTTTTGGGTATGTTTTGTACCTCCCGGCTGGGTGAATTTGGCTAAGATTTGTCACCTCAAGGCGAACGCTTTGGCAGGAAAAAGACATTCATTGTTGGTGTCATTATCATGTCAATTGGAGCTGTACTCCAGATTTGTGCTTTTTCTCTCGCACAAATGATTGTCGCCCGAGTCGTTACCGGTATGATCTGAATTTACTAGCCGTTTGTCTTCCATTCATCTCAGGGTCACAGGTTTTGGGAATGGGTTTGTGATTTCGGCAGTGTCGTCGAAAAAATGGTTGACAAAGATGGTTCAGGATCAATACTGCTACTGCCCCTGTCTGGCAAAGTGAAACGTCGAAGCCCTCCTGGCGAGGCAAGCTCGTTGTCTTCGGGATGATGTGGGCTACTTTCTTATCTGATGTCAAGAATAAAGCAGGCTCATTCCGATCAGCATGAACATTGCAGGGTTCTCTCTCAGTAATTGGATGACATATGGCTTCAGCTTTGTCCAAGGCAGTCTCGCTTGGCGATTCCCTATCGCTTTTCAATTAATTTTTTCCATCATCCTAATTAGCACTGTCCCATGGCTGCCGGAGAGCCCTCGTTGGCTTCTTGCTCATGGCTTCGAGAAGGAAGGCGTTGACGTGCTTGTTGCTCTCGAGGGAGCTAATTCTACTGCTAAAGACAAGTATATTGTGATCCAAAGAGATGAGATCCTTGAGGCTGTCAGGATTGAGAGAGAGACCGCGCCTAGCTTGAGGGACATAATGAAGGGCAACACTGGTAACACTGGTATGATTAGAAGGCTCATGCTTGGTGCAGGCACACAGTGGATGCAGCAGTTAGTTGGAATAAATGTAACAAGTTATTAGTGAGTATGATCTCTTGTAACCCTTGGACGTTCTCAGTAATTTTCCATAGCCTTCCTCTAGTCCTTCAAAATTCTGTCGGTCTCTCCAACAATCTTGCCCGCCTGCTTGCAGCATGCAATTCTGTTTCATATCTTGTCTTTTCTTTCTTTGGCCTTTTACTCATTGAGACAGCCGGTAGAAGAAATTTGATGATGTGGGGTGCTGCTGGTCAATGCGTCTGCTATATCATGATCTCTGGGCTACTCTCCAAGACGAATGCTCCTGTCATTGGATCTCGTTATGGTGCAGGCGCTACAGCTTTCTTTTTTTTGTATTACGTATTTTTCGGAATTTGCTGGCAGGTAAGCTTGATGTACGATGGAGACAGACGATCATAGTGGTTCTGAAAGGTATCCCTCTAGGGTGTGCCATGGTTATATCCAACCGAGATTAACAGTCTCTCTATGAGGACCAAAGGCGCAGCTCTAGGCACAGCTTCTAACTGGTAAAATCAAAATGTACTCGACTGCTGTTTATCTTTCTGACATCGCTTCCGACATAGGATATCCAACTATTTGGTTGTTCAAATCACGCCTCCAGGTATAGCAAACCTCGGTTGGCGATTCTACCTTATCTGGGTAGTGTTCAACGCCATCTTTGTGCCTGTATGGTCGATTGTCAAAAGGAATATCTACATCTACTGATCTTTGATAATGTTCTAGGTTGTTTGGTTCCTGTACCCAGAGACATCTAACCGCCATCTTGAGGATATTGACAAGATGTATCGTGAGAATAAGAATATGATTTTGGTTTTCAAGAACAAGGAGGCTACGCAAGTAGAGAGACCACAAAGATTTGTAGATGCAGATGTAGAGCGGCTGGGTCTAGCTGGAAAGGAATTTTAGAAATTTCGTCAGCCGAGTTGAGTAGGGGCAGATTTTCGAATGATATATCATGATCTATAAGTGTAATGGATGATAATGTAACTCGATTTTAACAGAGTATTTCCTGGTGAATTTCACATTCTTTTCGTCATCTGCTCTGCCTACCCATTTACACTGCAATTATCCGAGTGCACCTCATTGCTCTATCAAAATGCTCCGCTTATCATTCTTGCGTTTCATTATTCCCTTAGTGATGTATGTGATGCTGCAATGCTCCTTCGCCGAGTAGATACTGGTACATCATTCTTCATATATAATGTATCTACCTGTAAGCCTAAAAGCCAGTCGTTCTATTTGGCTTTTAGGTGCGTATGCTTGTAAACTGATTACTTACGAACACTAGATACAGTCGTTCTACTTGGCTTTTAGTCCAAGATCTTCTAGCTCTTCGAAAACATCACTATGCACCCTGCTGTGAGATTTGCGTGCCTATCATATACATCGCTCTGATGAATGATTACTTCAAAGTAAAAAAGAGCTAAAGGGGGGGAAGGAAGCGTCCGATTTCACCTGAACTATCCTGTTCGCTACACTTCAATCCACTCATGAAAGAGGTCCCCAAAGAATGTTCAAGCTCGGACTCCTTGGCTTCTTCATTTTCTCGTTCGTACAGGGCTGGTGTTCCTCGACAACAACAGAAAGAAAACTTGAGACCGGAGATGGACTAGTCTCTTTCCTGTAACAGATGACTTGCAATGTTGTCCAAATAAAAAACTTTTAAAAAAATGAATTTATCAATTTTAAAAATGACCAATATATAATATTTTTATTTTAAAACCGGAAAAAATATTCTAATTTAATTGAAATTTATTTAAACTATGACAGGTGTTGAAACAGGATTCCCTTAACTCAGTCCATGTTAAGAAGTCGTGACGGAACAAACCAATACAGTCGTCCTTTCAAATTCATCACTCATCTATGTTGATAAGACTGGGCACGAGCTCGGCCATATTGTAGTGCTCAGGAGCGTTGTGGAACAAATGTGGAACAAATCTCATTGGAGGTTCAGTCTACCCGGATGTAGTCAAAGCAAGACATCTAGAAACAGTAAAGCAGGACGCCGATTTCTTTGGGCGTGAAGAAACATTACAAGCTAGTTAGCCTTTCTACACTCAATTTCAAGTAGAAACAGCATGAGCCTCGACGGTTGAATGATCATCTAACGTTACCATCTTCTCCGACTTCCATGTTCGTTTGGCGTATCGTAGAAGGCACACGATTGACGTAGGCGTCATTCCTTCCATACGTTTTGCAGCACCCTAAAAACATCATATCATAAGTGCAAATTTTACGACTGATAATTCAAATAGCGCACAATGGTCGTAGGTCTTACAAAAAACAATTTCTCTCTCACCTCGGAGCTCAATCCTGCAACTTCAGAATAATCCATCTGTGGATCAAGAAGAAGACTCTCATCTTCCATGAAGAGCCGAAGGTCTGCTGCTTGGCGATAGAGTTGAGCACTGTAGCGACCTGATTAGACGGAACGTCAGATACTTCAGACAAGGCATAATCCCACCACTCACCGTCAATATCTACCCGCGCAAGAATATGAGGGTCCATTTTGCCAAGTTGGTCAATCACAGGTATCATTCTAGTAGAAGTGACTCCTGGATATCTCAGCATTTCGTATGCACTGTCGTTCGTCAGTAAGATCATAGGTCAAAATGGGACTCATGTACCTACGGACTAGTCCATCCTTTTGAACCACAAAACCATGCGAGTTCCATTTCTACTCCACGTTCAGCGATCACACAGTCAAGTAGATCGAACACGCACCTGAGGACTCAAAGCAACAGACTTCAGAGCAGCTACAGCGTCCTCGATCTCACTTTTGGTCTTCTGGAATACATCCCAACGTTCATCAGAGACTACACCGATTTCTCTTCCTAGAGCACATCAAACGATTTGTGTAAGTATCTGGGGTTATCTTCCAAAAGAGCATCTACACGGCGAACCTTTACGTGTTAACCTTAAATCCGCATTATCACTTCGGATGGTCATACGGTACTCTGATCGCGACGTGAACATACGGTCTAAGATTCAATTTATTGAGAAGGCATACACACGAACTACGTGCGATATACTCACAAGGTTCTTCAGTCCCTTTCACGATCAGATCGTCTATCATGACTCCAGTATACCCATCTGCACGAGTGAGAATAAACGGAGGTTTGTGAAGTGCCGAGAGACCAGCATTCACTCCTGCTATAACTCCTTGTGCTGCCGCTTCTTCATATCCAGTAGTTCCTGTTAAGATATTAGGGCAAATGTGACATCATAATGCGAGAAGGCTCACCATTGATTTGACCCGCTAGGAATAATCCCTGTCCTCGGGTCAGCCTTTTCGACTATGTAGCGGTCAACCCTACAAACCTGTATTCGTTTGGTCTCCAGTGTTGCTAAGAAACAAAATCAGGAAACTTCAGGCGGTATTGAGAAGACATACGCCTGAGCTCTCGAGCGTCCACATGGTCGTACTCGACGCCATACGCAGGTCGAACCATCTTCACATTTGTCAGGCCGGGTATCGTCCGCATCATTGGCTCCTGTAGCTCCTCGGGCATACTGCACGAGATCCCATTGGGGTATATTACATCTATAACGAATTTCTCTCAGATAGGGGGCATAAAGGGAAGCGAGTGGCCCACCTGAGTCGTAGCCTTCTGGTTCAAGCCATACTGTATGGTGGTCTTTGTGTCCGAACCTCAGAATCTTCGCCTCGAGAGAAGGGCAATATCTAGGTCCTGTCAGTACGAAATCAAACCTGGACAATTTTTCTTGATCCAAAGCGCACATACCTTTGCGAGTTTCCTGAATGTGGCAACTCAAATGTAAACTATCTTGAACGATCCGGTGCGTTTCAGGGGTCGTGGCAGTCTGATAACAAGATACTTGATTATTCTGGGGGTGGTATAAGGGTATGAAGCCGATGTCAAGGACAGAAACGTACTGCATTGTCGACTTCTTTATTCATGAAACTGAAAGGTGTGGGTACAGCATCGCCTTCTTGCTTGGTCATTTCTGAGAAATCTATGGTCTTGCCGTCCAGTCGTGCAGGGGTGCCAGTCTGTAGTCGACCGAGTTTGAAGCCAGCAGCACTCAGAGACGCTGAAAGCCCAATTGATGAGGCGTCCCCAAAACGTCCAGCGGGGAAGCGTTTCATGCCTAAGGAATGCATTGGAATGTTGTCATGATTGACGGAAGAACATGAGGACATGCCGACGTGTATTTCGCCGTCTAAGAACGTTCCTGTGCAGATGACAATCTGGGAACAATGAATGACTTCTCCTGTTTCTGATATCCACATCCTGGTTAATAAGAAGACATCCGGTCACGCTCAAGCACTCACCTAACCTTACGCCAATTACATTCGCCCAACTTCCAGGTCTGGCGGTGGACTGGTCGAGGACAAGGTCAAAAACGCTCCCAGCCATTATATCCAGCTTAATGTAGCTGTGTAAAATGCTTTGAATACTACACTTGTATAGATTTCGATCTATCTGAGCCCTTGGTCCCTGTTGTAGAAATAAGTCGTAAGTATATATGTTATCCGGCATCATGCTTGCTGACTGACCCAGACGGCGGCACCCTTTGAACGATTGAGTATTTGGAATTGGATCCCGGCTTTGTCTAAAAAAATCAAACAAAATCAAATACTTAGAAATGAGTATGCTGACCTGTAACCCGCCCCATGATTCCATCCAATGCATCTATTTCTCTCACGAGTGTTCCTTTTCCAACTCCTCCGATGGAAGGGTTGCAGGATAATTCACCAATTGAGTCCAGCTTTTGCGTCAGAAGTAGGGTCCGAGCCCCAGTCCTCGCAGCACCCGCGGCCGCTTCGCAACCCGCATGACCACCGCCAATCACACAAACTGAGGGGAGGAAATGAGAATTATGAACGTAGGTCTGTTGGAAATAACTTCTGTACCGTCATAGGAATGATCTCGAGCAGTGGAGTAAAACCGAGAAAGCAGGCTTTTACTGCAGTTCACCGCACGCGAAAACATACAAAGGAACATATTAGATTCGACTCACGTCTTTATTTACTTCGGAAGATTAACCAAATAAGATCGGATCAGCGGAAGTACTTCACGTGTGCCTTGGATTATTAAGGAGCCAGTATAATTAGCACGAGCGTGAGTCAATGTTTCCCGAAGAACGGAATATGTGGTATATCATCATCCGTCCATCTTGGTTCGCTCCACCATGACGGGAACTAGCTCCCTCACCGAGCAAACCATGAGCGATAGTCCAGTTGGTCATGCGGAAAAGACCAGTGAAATCCCTGCCGAGTTGTCGGTATCCAATGCCCAGCTACGAACTCATGAGTTTGGCATTATCCCTATTCCATCTCATCTTCGCTATGACCCATCTAGGTCATTTCATTTTGGTTTGACGTTGAACATCATTTTTGGATTCTTTAGCACATTCAGTAAGCTGATATCTGATCAAAAGACTGAGCCACTGAGGATCTGTAACTAGCCGTTGCCAATCTATACTACTGCCAACCATTGTTAAGTGAGTATTTCTAGAGGCTCTTCTCTTTGAGAGTTAATGTGAAAAAGTCCAGATCTCGCAAGAATTTCGAGTGACCTATTCCGAGATATCCAGGTACGTCATCTTGCTAATCTAGGAGACGAGTGCTTAAGGAGACAAGAGTCCCAACCCTTGTCCAAGCAGGGTGCGTTTATTTAACAAGTTTGGTGCCGTAGTCTGATAGCAGTCTGACAGTTATGCTGCTGGGTTACTCTTGATCTCGCCTCTCGGTGATCTGGTTCGTCGACGGCCCCTCATCCTGTCGACCGTCATTTTGTCAACGTCGCTCACAATTGGTTTGGCTGTCACCGATAATCTTGTCGTGTTTGAAACCCTTTCCTTCATAGTGGGAGCTGTCTCTGTTACACCTCAAATTCTCATACCACTCGTAGCGGACCTCGCACCAGAAAAGCGCCGTGCCTCAGCCATCTCTATCGTCTTTTCTGGACTCCTCTTTGGTATTCTCGTTGCTCGTGTTCTTGCAGGAATCATCGCGCAATTTGAATCATGGCGTGTCGTCTATTATTTTGCGATCGGTGTCCAAGGACTTGTCCTTATTGGCTCGTATCTTATACTACCTGACTACCCTTCGAAGAATAAAGGATTTACATACTGGAGTATTCTTTGGACAATGGCCAAATTTTCTGTGACAGAGCCAGTCTTGATCCAGTCCTGTATCATCAATTTGTTATCTAGCGCTTGCTTCACCAATTTCTGGGTGACTTTGACGTTTTTACTAGGCGGACCTCCATATTTCTATTCAACGTAAGTGGCTCGCTACTTAACAGCCAGTCTCTTATTGAGTTTTTATCTGCAAGCCTTGTGATTGGATTGTTCGGGCTTCTTGGTATGGTTGGAGTGTCAACGGGGCCATTCAGTGGACGTATCATTGACAAATTGGTCCCATGGTACGTCTCCTTGATTGGTATATGTGCGATGCTCGTCTTCCAGGCCATCTTAGTGGCGGCTGGTGGCATCCATGTTGCAGCTGTGATTGTGTACACATTTGGACTCGATGTATTTCGACAATCCCTGCAAGTTTCCCTTTCGACCTCTGTCTTTAGGTGCGTAACATTCTCTGGAATTCTGGAGAAGTGCTCTGACTCATGCTCAGCATCGAGCCCGCGGCCAGATCACGATTGAATGCTGTCAGTATTCTTGCGGTAAGTACCCTGATTAAAGTTTCCTACACTTAATTTCTATGTACTTGTATCAAAGATATTTATCGGTCAAGTTGTTGGGACCTCTGTCGGAACCGATGTATTCATCAATTTTGGTTGGCGACCGGGAGCTGCTTTATCTTTTGGTTGGACTGCTCTCATGTTGCTCATCCTTCTGTTGCGAGGTCCTCATTGCAGGAGGTATACATGGTTCGGATATGAAGGAGGGTTTTCAATCAGGAGAAAACGCACTGTATCCCTAGATGGACAGTCTCCTGCCGCTGAGCCTACATCATTAGAGCCCACTTCAAAGAGTGAGGGCGAGGCACAAGCGTAATACTCGGATATCAATGAGCAAGATAGATGATGGAAATTCTAGATATAGAAATATTTTTAGGAATGCTATCTATCTCTCAGTCGGATGATCGTGATAGCTGCATTCATATCATCGGTTGATTCGTCAAATCCTACTCGATGACACTGAGCACAGACAGGATCTTTTGTTGAATTTCCTCGCTGAAAAGGAGCTACTGTGATGACTCAACGACCTTGGCTTCTGAGCTCGTGAATACAAGTTGTCTGGGTCATGGTTTACTGATCATGATGTGGACCAACGCTGCGAGCACAACCGGATGTTATGAACCATGTAGTCGAGTTTACGAAACTGACTCATCCTGGATGTCGGATCCCTTCTGGACTCCAGGTTGCATAATGTGACTTCGGGGTGAAATCACCCCTTGTGTTGTCAATGAGAGGTTCCTTTTCTCTCTATGTTTGATCAAGATGTGATTATTTCTTTTTCTGCTGAGCATTATGCTCATACTGAACAGGAGTTACTGCTATTGCACCTTGAACTTTGTTCCGGTCGTCACAGACCGCTTCATCGCTCTGCACTCTTTCACATGATTTCATGTTCAACATCTCTGCTTCACTCATGCCTAGCTCTCCTTTGAGACCTTCGTAGAACCCGGGTGACAACCCAGCCATTTCTCGTGCTTCGATATTGAAAGGACCTTTGACTTCGCCTCTCCAACCTTGTCTGACTTCCTCCCTAAACGCCCTGATCACACCACCATCCTCATGAAAGATTCCCTGTTGCTCACACACCCACATGAACCATCTATGCCCTGCTGTGACATGTGTAACCTCATCTGCGTGAATAATTTCCATTACATTCACTGTCTCTTGGTCTCCTGCACGACGGAAGCGTTCGATTGTTCCTGGGTTTACGTCAAGTCCGCGCGCCTCATGTACTAAATGAATGATTGCAAGACGAGCACGGAGAGAATGAGCTGTTATCCTCGCAGAGTCCCAGAGCGACGCGTGTACTGGCATGCTTCCATACGGTGTTGAAGGGGATGTCACATCTAATCGAGATAAGAGGAGAGAGCTGGTGATTGAATGGAATGGGGATTAGCTGGCTTCGACCAAGATCGAAAGCTACCTACAAGTGTTTAGCTTCATCCGAAGCCATCTTTGTAAAATCATGAAAGAATGCAGTCGGAATGTTAGGGTACAACGGTCCGAATCGGACCATGATATCCCAGCTACATGAAGAATTTCAGAATTATTCGTCCAAGGTCACGACACTCACGCCAAATCTATGCTGTGCCTCGGGCTATCATCAATTTGGAGAGTCGACTCTGTAAGGAATTAGCTCACGCCCATTGTTCGATATTAGCTAATGCGTGCAACATGGCCGCTCTGCTCTTCCTGTTTTTTACTTTAGTGGGGTCAGCCTTCAAATTACGTGTCCATGATGCATCACGGGAAGGCACTTCCGGCGGTCTAGGGGCTTGTGTTGACTTGTGACCAATAGAATTTAGTTTGCCTGTCCTAAAGAGATGTACAGCGTGCTTCGTCCGTTCAACCTTCATAGACTGGGGTTAGGAGTGACTGAAATATGCTATAGCACTCCAGAGCACCTTCAGTATAGGATCAGGGGTATTGAGTATCAGTGCTGCCCACTGCATCAGGGTCTCCGGCGGGTTCTCAAGCGGCACAACCCCTTCATTGACAGGCGAGGTTATTTTGTTCTGTGTTTCGTAATCCTGATTATTATGATTCTTTGAAGATGGCATAGGCTGCGGATCAACGAATTCTATCCAACATTAGTTAGAGGGTATTTCATCCGAAAAGTAGTTACACACCTTCAGAAACCGGACGCAGTTCTACCAAACGCCACCCAGACCCCCCCTCTGGGATTTCAATCGACACCATCTCAACCCCTGTGTATTCCTCAGTCACGTAAATAGCATAGGTGCAAGCTTTCAACCCAGTTTCACTATCTCCCGTGCGCAAATCAAAATCGTATCTACCCAGACTTTATCGAACCCGGAACATTGTAAGATTGGATTTTGAGGCTCACCTATGCCAAGGACATACAGCTACAACAGAGCCATTACATTCCTCTATGTCAGCATGGGACATGTCAGCCCCTAGATGTGGACAACTTGCTTCCATCCCATAAAGTTGTCTTGAATTGGTGTTCAATCGGTAGGAAGGATCTGATCCTTTCACTACTTTTTTGAGATCTGGAATTCTTCCCCTGTTCCCATCGTCATTTTTTGTAACATCTTGTATGTCGGACAACCTAAAGAGAATGAGGGAACGATAGTTTCCTTCTCGTGATCGCAAGGTAAGCAAGAAGCGGAAATGACTGAGTAATTGTTGAAACGGTGCAATCCTAGTGGTAACAAGGAAGGGTCAGGAGTCAATTATGACAGCAAAGATGTCATCATGTTGTGCAGACGAACTGAAGGAGTTCAACCATAGTGATTATTGGTTGTACTTTGGGAAAAGATCATGCCGAGTTGATTTGATCAGACGGTGCCCTCGTGATGGATCACCACTCGGCAATATTTTGTGATATATCATATAACACAAATTCAATAAAATCACATTGACAAACAGAACAAAAAGTCCGGCTATATTATACACACTGATCAAGGTGTTAAAAAATAATTTCTGGACAACTCTTTCTCAAAGCATGGACACTTGAACTGCCTGGTAAGCATTGAATACAGGATGCATGGCGTGCGATGAAGCCATATCTGGATGCTGTATAGTTGGATGAAAAGATGGCGGTGGTTGTGGTGCTTGATGTCCCATCATGTGAGGAGGGGACGGCGAAGGATCAGGTGTCCAAGAGAAACTATAGGAGGAATAGGTGAGCAGTCAAATTGCCAAAAACCAATCCAGTAACGGCTTACCCAGGCATCATCATGTTCTGCCACCATGAAGGGTTCTTGATAACTTGCATAGTCGCAAGCACTTCTTCGTCAGACGAGTAGTTAGTATCAATCAAAGCAAGCTCCATATCCGAGTCACAGTGGATGGGTCCGGCGTTCACGCTAGGGATAGCTTCGGACCCATATAACAAAGTCTGTAAGCTCTGCTGTGGCTGAATATCATTTGAAGCATATTCAAGATCTCGACTAGACTGAACAGAGTTTTGGGGCTGAGGGGCCACAGAGAAGGTTGTCATAGAGCTTGGAGGAATTTCGTTTCCAATGTTGTTGTGCTGCTGAGTGGATAAATTGGGATGGAAGCGGCCCATATTTGCTCCATCACGACGATGTCGAGATAAAAGGCCGGCTAGGAATCTAGCATAAAGTTTAGGCGTATGTCTATCGTCTATTGCGATTTTGGGAGAACTGAGCGTCTGGATTAAACGTCCGATCAGTTCAAAGACATTGCTCTCCTGCTCCTTGCTGAGAAGCGAAGCAAATTCAGGTCTCAAGAGCTGATCACCAAAATTAGCCGTGTTACAGATTGTGTTTGATTGAGTCTACCTTGAGAAGGAACGCTGATGCAAACGAAGCGAATACAAAGTGACCTGTATGATAATTTGATTCCAAGTGTACATTGATGCTCATAAAATCGCCCACCATCAGGGGCATAGCGCATGTAGCCACTTGGGGCAAGTCTATCAACCATATTTCTGACCACAGATTTGGCAGCTTCTAGGCACTAGAACCAGTGAAGACATGAGCAAGAATATAAGATACACGCATACCTTGGTGAAGAATACTTGATCGCTTCGCCCAATGCCACGCTGGAAGGCTTGTTGAAACCCGAAGGAGAACATGACGAGCCGGGAGTAGCCAACCAAACTACGCGGAGGAATAAACTTCAGCTAAATATTTTGAGCCTGAGGAGTTCATGCTGCTTACAACGGCAGGAGCGAGCATCGAAAAACACAGCTGGGATCTTGTGGGACGTCAGTAGGTGCCTCCCACTCCCATGCATCCAATTTGGCTTACCATTGGGATCTGAACTCTCCTCAAAACGCGTAAGCCACTCCTCATGGTATTGCGTCAGATACTCGTCATGCTTCATCGTTATTTTCCGAAAATCAACGTTCTTGGTCAAAGTTAGCGAGTATACGTACAAGTTAGGTAGTTTCCATGCACACCTTGTTAAGACCACTTGGAGTTGAAGGATCACTGAAAATTTCATCATGGAACTTTGCAACTATTTGAAGAAGTGCTGAGTAAGCGCAGAGGTGAATGTCATGCTAAACGAAGCTTAGAGGGTTTGTAGGGATCATGAGTAAGCATGAAAGGCGTACCGAAACATTGTACTGTGATTTCTTGTACCAGTCTCGTGCATTTCGGACGATGCTGAGTCGAAACTTCAATCTTCCATCGGAAGAAAAGTAAATATATACCTACTAGTCCTCTTTAATAGTTGAAGGCTTTCCAAACTGGGTAGCCGTTGAACGGTCTAGGTTGAAGCAAATCATCCAAACCCTCGCACGATTGAGTGCCTCGCGTTCGTCCTTTTCATGCTTCAACTTAGGGATGGATACATGATGAAGATTGAGATCCGTTGCAATACTGCAAGAGAGATAAGGGCCGATGGTAGGTGAACCGATGATACGTACCGGATAGCAAGTCCTGTGTACAGCCAACTTCTGTCTTCTTCCCATCTTCTTGCCGGGACAGCATAGATGCTCATAAGGATATAAGCTTGGCAGAGCTCCACAGATTTCCAACCGTCAATCAGGGCATTTGCGGCCGAATGCTTGGCAAAGTGCATTGCGATTGGGTATATTTCCGACTTACCCACATAGTATCTTGAAGAGATCGCGCAAACTGATGAGAAAAAGATAAGAACGAATTGAGAGTGGTACTGAACTAGATCTTACCAACGGTAAACAGGAAGGGACATCTAGCAAAAGTAGAAGCCGGAGTATGCAAGACAGGATCCAGTAAAGAGATGAAAGGCTATTCGTGACCAATAAGCGCTGTTTTTGACGAATTGGGAGAACTTACATTAACATATTGATAAAATCTATAATGAAGTCGAATCTCGTGAGAGGAAAATCGCGAAACAGTCAGCAGTAAATACATACATATTAAATAGTTTCTGGACATCGTCCGGATTGACGAGTCCATGCACCAGAATCTCAGGTGGACTGTGTTGTTCAATAAGCATTGCTCGACGGTTTAGGTCGAAGGCAGGGCCTGAAATACATCAATGGTATACTCAATCATGATGCCAGAGCACAGCTACCTGGCATGAAGTACGTTTCGTTCGCTACTCCCTAGAAGTTAGGCGACCGGTCAGGTGGTTGTGAGAAGTAGTCATTACAACACAGACATACAACATTATCATCATTCAGATCTTCATCATCAGTGATGTTCACATTTTGAGCTCGATCCTTCTTCCCCTTGACATGGCTGTTATCAATGCTCAATTTGGCAATCAGTCCCAGCGGTACATGCGCATCTGGGAGAGTATTCTGTAGTTTCTCTGTTTCACTGTTATCGCCATCACCCTCCAGTTCTTCGTCTGCAAACTCAATGTTGGGCGTATCGGAGGCACAGTCAGACTCCACCTCTTCCCTATTTCGAAGCTCGGTAAATATGTCCGGACCCGCTGAGCTACCGGCCTCACGAACGCTCGACTGAAGGCGATCCAACCAAGACAAAACATTACGTTTATTCTGGTCGGAGGGGGAGGTCGCCATTCGGTAAGAGGCAATAGACAGAGGGGTGGCAAGATAAGGGTTATGGAGCTGCCGAGGTATCAGAGATGGTGAAAGCGATGATGATTCACAGGCGACAAACCTGCTTGAGAAGGGATTCAATGATTGCATCCTTCTGTCTAATTTGGGCCAATAAATATTCACGTTTGCTAGAAGCAGTATTCAATTGTAAGTGAGGGTCCAGTAGAATTGGGACAGTATCTGAAGAGCTGGAAGAAGAGGTGGAAGAAAGAGACGCAGAAGATAAAGTTCTGTGAACTTGTGGCATCCTGGCAAAAAGAGGAGATGACAAAGAAACCCTGGGTATAATCGGCCTTTGAAAAGTTGAAAAGCTATACTCGCAGACGGTCCGACTCGGACGGCAGTCAATCAGAAAGTTATTTCAATTGCCGGCAAATCCAGCGACTGATTGAGGAAAAAAGAACAGGACCGATCCCACTCACTTTGGTGCTGTCCGCGGCTTACGACCTTCCACGATACACACGTGGCCACCAGCCTTGCATCGCTTGCAAGTGTTGTCATTCGTCGGAAAATCGCACTTCATCTGGTGATTCAGTCAGTAAGTTCTCATCTCTGAAAGGCTCCACAAGGAGAAGCATGGTACATATCATCACTGATAGCCCACAATCAAATCCTGATTTTAGCAAATATGACTATAACGGATGTTGTGGCCGTCGAATTCAAAGACTTTATCCACTTCGATAAGCGACTCATTGATCATGGTATCATGCCAGCGAAGTCACATCTGGACTTGCTTTGTATGACAAAAGTATAATTACGAACCTTCAACTTTTTACAATGTTTGCAGGCGCCCGGTCTTGATTCCATAATCCAATGATCAGAGACAAAAAAATTTTGGGCACATCAAGTCGATCCAGTGGTAATAAATCAGGTTCAAAGTGACCAGATGAAGCACAGCAAAATTTTTGCATCGGGGAGTATCACAATGAGTCAGAAAATGAGTTAGAAAGACAGTACCCATAACGGAATAATGCACGAAACCGGAAAAAAGTGAAAGTAGCATCAATTGGTTCGTAGAAGAGTGAAGGCCATTGTGAGAGGTGATTGACCAAATATTTGCAAAGATCAACGGATCAAAAGTTTCGGAAGTTTCGTTGGCGCGGATGAATTGCCAATTTGTAAAAAGGCGCAGTATTTGGATCAGTTTGTTAGTATATGTGCCTCAGCATGAGTAGGAATCACATACGGTCTCTGCCCTCCTTTCTCCACTTTTCCATCAATATTTTCTACACCCAATCCCCCTAGACCTATTTCTATCCCCCCCGTAAACCCATCCCCTTCCTCGCCATCGCTTTCTCCCTCAGTGTCGCCTCTTGCATTAATAAAATTCCCCTCGTGATCACGCTTCCGACGCTTGGAGCTTGAATTCATAGGAATGGACAGATCCTGACAGGTGGCATTAGGGTGTCTTGGCAATCCCTTCAATGCCCCTAATTTGGAGGGACTTTGAGTGGCCTGAGAACCACCAAATGAAATCCCACGTCCAGTCCCGTACGCATTTGCCCGAGGGGAGGTCCTTTCGTTCCCGTACGCTTGACCAGGTCGTGATGAGGGTATTGGACCTTGAACATTCAGCTGATTCGTAGTATAAGGGCTACTGGACTCCTGAAGTTGTTTTCGTAAATTGGACTCCCTAACGTTGTTTCCTGATTCTTGGGGAGACTGTTGGACAGGTGATGGGTGTTGGTTGGCTGAAAGAGAGTCATTTTGTCCCTCACGGTGAGGTTGGGAAGACGAGGAAGGAAAAGGAAGCTGATGTTCATGCGAGGGCACATTTGTAACCTCCTGAATCTGGGGTACAGTTGTGCCCTGAAATTGTGCCTCAAATCCAGCCAAAAAGCGCTGCTGACTTGCTCGTTGGGACACAGGCTGTTCTCGCTGTAGTATGGAATTCTGCATCAGCCGTGGGCTTAAGTGACAATTTGTTGGCAAGACCTGAGAGTTTGGTGGACTTGTGTATGAGTTTGGAGCCGAATCAGGTGTCGACTGATGATATGCTTGTGTCTCGAGCGTGGATGACAGTGTTGTGTTAACGGAGGTCATTAATCCAGTCGCAATCAGTAGTTCCGATCTGTACGAGTCATACAGGATATTTTGTTGTTGGTACTGGCTTACGCTAGGAGTGACAGTGTCGGTGATGGACTCGGGGTATGCAAAGGAGGAATAATTCTGCAGATGATCTGTATAGTGAATCATGCCTCGCCCATACTGCTGCTGGTCATTGTATTGGTTGATCCACTGTTGGTATGCCTGACCGGCATCAGGCTGTTGTAGTGACGAATCAGGGTCATACAGAGTGGAAGTTGGACCAATCATAGCGGGTGATACAGAGGGACTTGCACTATGATGCTGCGGGAGCGTCTGGACGGTGTAGTTGAACCAATTATTTGAATCAAAAGGGGATGAAAATCCTGGAAAACTCGGACCTGCACCTCGACCATTGTCCATATCATCATTTCTCAGAAGATCTGGATACGCACCCAAAGTACCGGCTCCCAATTGCTGGGGCAAATGAGTAGTTTCATGTTGAGCATTAGAATTCTGAGAGTTCTGGGAACTGCTTGCACCGGAGGCTCTGACTCCTGGACCAGATGAGGACATGGCTACGTAGAGATCACCGTCTAAGAATCATAATACGTATAATAGGTGATCAGAGGATCTTTGATGTGGCAAGAAGTGATGAGTAAGGATATTGCAGAGGAGGCGCTTTCTTTTACTTGTCAATAGACCAAACCAGCGCCTTTATGAAGTAGGTTCTTATCCGTATCTTGTACTCGAAATCGAAATGAGGTCAGGATACCTTCAACCCAACCTCAGTAGGGAATTCCGCTTTTGGATGACTTGCGTACTAAGTCCTGATCCTGATCCAATCAGTCTGAACCCCTCACTTCGTTATGATCCATAACCAGATTGACAGTCATCTCGAGAATTGCGGCATTCTCATCGTTGTCCAGAATTTTCAAGATTCCAGCAAGTCATGCAGCGAAAGAAATAATGCATGCTGACACGACTGATAATGGTGGTTGATACTTCGATATATCCTCCTAGTGCAAAAAACCGACATACACGTGACTCAATGACGAATATATCTCTGTTGCTAGACTGAGCTTTATAAGCTGTTTCACCAGGATTTTGTAAACCGAAACGCAAATCGGAGGCCATGACCTCCCTCCACCATGACATCTTAGCCATAGAACACAACACAAGATAAGCGGTCATGTCATTTGATTACCTTGAGACTGAAAAAAGTGTTTCTATTTATATCTGGTTATCTCTACTTCCATCAACAGCTCTTTCTTCTTTTTTGTGTTATTCCAAGATTGATTATATGTTTCAATGAATAGGTCATGGTCGAAGGTACGCAATATATAGTCCGTCCACATGAATCTTTAAATAATTTGAATTTTCCATAGCTCACTCTACCTATTTAATTGCGATCGTTGGATAGGGATTGAGTGAAAGGCCAGTGTAGGGAGTGGTAATGAATTTCTGAAATTGCCTCCGCGGCAATCCTTTCTTTGTAGTAGCCTTCTAAGAGTCAGCTGTAGTCTCGTTAGCCGATCAGGAAGTTGCTCCGCAGAGGCACATGTAACAGAAGACATTCCTTGACATTGACATTTCTTTGTTGACATCCAAGTCTTTCTCCTCAGAGGTAGCTGAGCCCGAGAACAAAACAGATCCTTGGTCTAGTATGTCTCGTGAAAATTTCCTCTCCTCATTCGAGATCTCGGATCCGTTGTCTACTGCGTTTGAGCGCCCTCCAAAGCGAGCAATCAAATTCAATTTCTTGATCCGTTGACCTAGCGCGTCTCTCTAATTTCAGCTGCTCATTTCTATCGCAAATTGACGACATTTCTTCGACAAGTCGTCTTGTATCACCCTGATCTTCCGTTCGTGTTCCTCCATTCTGCATCTATACAAAATCTCTGCTCTCTTGGAGCTCCTTGATCGGTTTCATGACTCATTCCTCTATTGTCACGCCCTTTCTCACATCCTCTGCCATTTGTTGGCCTGTACGACTAATGGCAACAACCCTGGCACGTTTGTTTCTCTCGCTCTCCGCAGCCAGTTCTTGCATCTATCTCTCCAGTTGCCATCCTCGGCTTCGAAGCAGAAACCGGTCATAGAAAGCCTTGAACGCATTCAAGCATTTCACATTCTCGAGTGTCTGGATAGAAGCACGAAGAGCACAAAGTTGGCGCTTTTGTTTCCATATGTGTTTCATATACAGGAGTCGCCCACAGAATGTCACGAATGCCCCTGAAATTCTCATCAGCACGATCTCTGCGGACAAGGGAGTGACCGGGCAAGGACTGACAGGAGAAGAGTGTTTGCTCCCGCGAACGAGAAGAGGTGGCCGAAGGCATAGCTCGGGATCGTCTCTGGAGAGCCATCTGGAAGATCCATGGCCGTCAACTCTTTGACTTGATCAAGCCAGCTTCCAGCTCCCTGAAATCTTCGGGAAGCTTTCTGGCACTCAACGCGTACTCTTCTGATTGAGAGCAACTAGGCGCGAGCATGATGGTTTTCCACCTGATTCTGAAGATGTCGACAACGCCGTTGCTGAGGCGGTAAGAAAAAAGGCTCAATACAAGAGAAAAAAAGGTGCCCCTCGAACTGTAACTGTCCACGTGTCTTCATGAGTTATCTCTTGTCGGAAAAGGTAAGTATGTTTTCGCAACTGTGTGAGAGGTATTTCAATATAGTCCTTGTGACATGGCGGATGTCAATTAGAAAAAATGGAGCAGAGATATTGATATCTATTGTATCTCATGCCAAAACGAGGAGGATTATTTCTTTCAGCAATTGAGTGGGTACTACAGCTGGTCCCGGGCACTCAGAATGAAGAAGAAAAAAGTGAAATGCGCTCAGCCATGATTGATAAGGATAGACCTCAAAGATATTATAGGTCACACTGTCATCTATGAGATGAAGACAAATGAAGAATTTACCAATCCAACGTGGCATCCTTGCAAATGTATCCAGGTATAATTTCGGGTAATTGCCTGACCCACCTGTTGAAATACGATCGGGGAAGGGTACAAACGGATAGCTAATACAAACTACTTGCACTACTTATATCTATCTACATCATGTAGCGTAGCTACCAATATCAATATGTGAAATTGATCCCATCGCGCAGGCTCGCATAGAATCAACACCACCACCTGCTATGTCCAGCACAAACCAGCATCTGAAGACGAAAAATGTGTCAGTTTTGCCATGATTACGTATGCCTTTCACCTCGCCTGAAGTTCCTTAGGATTTGTCGTGGTCAGAATATCTTTGTTGAAGGTAGTGCCTATCCAGCGATCTAGAAGTAACGTTATTGATTTCTTTTCCGAGCCAGAGACAGCCTACCCTGAACCAATTCTGACCACTTGGACGCGGTACCATGGGCTTGTCCTAGATAAATACTGGCTGGACGTTATCATCGACGTTCTATCGTCTGCCTCAACTAGCGACAAGACACAGCATCTCAATATTGACCAGGAGGCTGTAAGATAGCAAATAGCTTGTCCGAGAGAAAGTAGGCAATCACGTATCGGCCAACGACAGAAACACTCCTCCTTAAATTATCTTTGTGTACTTCATTTTCTAATTATCATGTTACTCATTACTTTTCTTACGGGTAAATCAATTGTAACCAACGAGAAACTTTCTCTGCACTCAATTTGAATGTATGTCTCCCCCAAGATTTTCATACTATTTCATGCTCTGCAAGCAACTATCATGGGAAATCAATCATCAGACGGCTTTTGTCCGTGTCATCGAGAATATTACTCACCATGTTGGGAATACCATCAGAAATCGGATAAATGTGTTTGCAGTTAGGACAAGCCATGGCGCCTTCAACAACATGTAACTGCGATAGTATCAACATTAACAATTAGGCTCTCATCGTTAGAGGCAGGAAAGTGCCCACTTCGAAAAGTACATGATGCAGATTTTTGAGAAATTCATCATCAATCATTTCAGGTTGCTCATCAGGAAGAGAGGTATGGCCGAGCTATCTCGAGAGAAATAAGAAAACTTTAGGAGCACATGAAAGACGGTATTGGGACCTCCTGGGCTGTTTTGACTAGGGCATTCCACTCGATCTTGGGTAGGAATGTTTTGATGAAATCCGGGTTGAACTCCGCTTCTCTGATTTCGAGCTGGACGTTTTGGAAAATTAGAGGGAAGTTGTTTGTATTGCATTCCTTTGCGTGACAAGCAAGGAGATTGTGTGTTACTAAGCGAACCATGTTAGAAGTGATATCTTGTGTCTGATCTTTGGTGGCATTAATATTTGATCACGTGAAAAAAATTCTGATCGTCAGGCCATGACCTGAATGTCATTGAAGCGTATTGTAGATACTCAGACCCAAGACTGACTCTCACGAGTGTTATCCCGAATGCGGCCGCCATCTCCTTCTATACCGGAGAAAGAATTCTTGTATGCGTCTCTCAAGGAAGCCTTACGTCTGGATGGTCGTTCTCTTTTGGAGCAACGGAAAGTTGAGGTCAGTTTTGGTGGAGAACTCGGATATGTAGAATGTAGTATAGGGAAGACCAGGTGGGTACACAGGATTTGCCTCTGATATAGCTATTTGAAGTTCTTCTAGAGTGATTGCACAAGTTGACGCGAAAATGGTCAAGCCTTCACCTGAGAGGCAATACGAAGGAATCATCACAATCCATTCAGAAATATCACCCATGGCATCGAGCGAGTATGAAACCGGACGGTAGGTGTGTACTTTTGACCTTGACAACAAAATTTTAATGAATTTGACTATGAATGGTTGTAGAGGTTCTGATGAAGAAGTGAGGATCACTAGGATGCTGGATAAAATCCTCAGGAGAAGTGATGCAATCGACAAAGAGTCATTGTGTATTTTAGTCGGACATCGGGTAAGAAAATTGAAACAGTTCTATCTAATTTAATCACTCTTGGATAGGTGTGGCACTTACGGCTTACGCTTCACTTCTTGGCTGACGCTGGAAATATGCTGGATTGTGCCTGTTTAGCTGGAATAACTGCGTTTAGGCATTTTCGACGACCTGAAGTCGAAGTCATTGGAGATGAAATTATCGTTGTGAGTCCTTCAGGGCCTAGCCAACAATCTCATCGACTCATTGATTCAGCATTCAGCCTCAGAACGCGCTCCGGTTCCTCTTGCGATCCATCACATGCCGTTTTGCTTTACTTTTGCTTTCTTTCCTGACGAAACAATATCTCCGGTGCTCGACCCTTCACAGCTCGAGCAGCATTTGAGTGCTGGTCTCCTTTCTATTGCACTCAATGCGCAAAAAGAAATTTGTGTGCTCCAAAAGTTGGGTGGTGCTCCACTTCCAAGAGAAGAAATCCTGCGGCTAGTCAACATTAGTGTAAAGAAAGCGAAAGAGCACTACACGTTTATTGAAGCTCGGTTGACAGAGGATTGGCTTAGCAGAAAGGTAGAAATACGATGAATGACTCGGACTCTATCTGAACTTCGACGAAAAAAATGACGAAGGCTTCGTAGCTCGTTGTTTATAGTTGTCTTTTCACCATGGCGCGAGTGGGGATCCCCAATAATTGGTCCTGAGATTCTTCAGCTGCATGTAATACAGAACAACTGCAATGAACTTACCGGCATTCATCCCAGATTGGATCTAGTTTTGCACCATAGACCGGAGTTTCCTCAGCCTCTTCCTTCTCAATATAGTCGCGAAGTGCTTGAAGCAGAGCCCTTGATCTCTGATTTCTGGCAGCCTGCTCCCTCAGGGCTAAGGAGCGTCGGTATTCCTCGTGAGTCTGAGTCGTCGTGACGGTTGTTCGGGTTACCAATAGGCCAGGTATTACGCCCAAGTTCAAGTCTGCAAACCCTTTACATCGTGCCTTCTTGCTTCTCGAAGCCTCTCGAGACTTCCTCTTGTCGCCTTTTGTAGTGCCATCAATACTGTCATTAATTATAATGAGAGTTCAATTTTGAAGGAAGCGCGGATGACATACAATTCAATGATTTCAGTCTCAGCTTCAGTTTCGGGATAACAAGGTCCAAAACAATCGGCGTTAGTGCAAATGTGCCACCGTCTGGAGACGTAAGAGACAAAACACATTGTCCTCTCGGTTTGTTGTGAATGATGAGTAGCGAATTTAGCTATAAGATGTTAACATTGTAATCAAAAACATCTCCAAACATGTTTCCCACCTTCAAAAATCCAGTGTGATTTGTATGTCTGTTGGGTTCATTCCTGTAAGCACAAGCTGCAGGATGTGAGCCCCCAGCATCCGAAATTTTTTGAAGTTGGGATTGTTCAAGCCGGTATTCAAAGCCGGTACTCGTCAAGTACTCTGTTCGAGAAACTGAAAGAGAATACGTGGAATGAAGGAACGAGGTCACGGAAAGAAGAGACTACGACCAGCATATCGAGAACTAATTTGACCATCCACTATTGAACTGTTCAGCCAAAGCCACTGAGCACAAGTCAGTGTATGGCACCTCTATCCATATGCCTTGGCTAGTAGGTTCAGCTTCATCCTCTCTTCAATACAGCGCAAAGAAAACTGTTAATTCCACAGGCGACAGGACACAAAGATGGGTAGTGCGGAACGCTTCCTGACAAGGCAGAGCCATTACTCGCCAGTCTGAGTTAGTCGGCGGTCAAAGCGGCAACAAGTGATAGCGCTTTGACCAGGGATCCTATAATATGAATCGCAGCAGTCACGCCATATACTAGTTCCTTGTGACGATCCGGTGTTGCAAGGATGTCATTCTGGACCTTGCTTCTGGAAGAAAGTCATACCATGTGTGCGGTGTCCAGCTCTACAGACACCGACAAGGAAGTTTGTGCAAAGGCTATGATGTGTCCAACCAGTTGAGAAGACCTACAGAAACAAGCAATTTACTTGCAATGTGAAGACATCTACAAGTCAATAGGCATTTGCTTTGATCCTTCCATCGGAATTGGGACCGTCCTTCAAGAGTCCAAATCTTTACAGCGTGTCAGACAGACATCGAGATTTATAACTGGACCCATCTATGGTAGGCCACTGCTCTGTTTATGAGACACTTGGGAGAAGTTTGAAGTCTAGGATCCTTGGTCTTGAGCGTTGCGTCTGCACTCGCCACTGTCGTTCCAGGAGACTATCCACAGATATGCCGCTCATTACCCAAGAAACTAGGCCTAGGCTGACAATAGATTCTTACAATCTGGGTCTCGTCGCGAGTAGAGGGAACATGAAATGTTACCAGGATTTGCTGCTCTTGTGTTCTTGATTTTATCACGAAGGACGTTTGCGTTTTTTCGAGAAGTTGACTCGAGATTTCACGCAAAACCAGCAAGAGATCTATATGCCAGTTGGCCAAATCGTCTGTCTTCTGATACGTTCACAAAGAGACCTAGTGGTCAGCCGATGTGTGATTGGAATTAGGTGGAAACTGAGCGCTCCGTGTGACTGTCTGCCGAGTCCCGCTGATGTGTGACCACGAGCCAATGTATGCAATCGGAAGTCAATAGTTATTTCAAAGACGGGGAGAATATCTATGTGCTTGCTGAATTTGCCAAAGGCTGTAGCAAGTTATCGGGAGACTCTTCTCGTGAGCGTGCTCACGGGACGTGTTGATTGAACCATCAAATTACGGCTAGTACTATGTGTAGACGTATTTGTTCGTACAAGTGCCGATCTCTGTTAGCCCAACCTCGACGACATCTCCATCAACTAGCCACACTGGGTTAGGATTTCCAAGGTTTATACCGGCGGGACTACAAATTGGAAGGCAGTCAGGAAAAGCATGCATATGTATCGGAGGTCTTCCACTCACGTTCCAGTAAAGATGACATCTCCAGGCTGCAATGTTATACCCATAGAGAAGAAAGACACAATCTGCGCAACGCCGAAGATCATGTTTCCTGTTGTTTCATTCTGCTTCATCACTCCATTGACTTTGGTTGTCAGTTGAAGCTTCTGTGGATCCGGAATTATGCTTGTGGAAACAATGGCGGGACCCCATGGACCCCAGCCGTCAGCATCTTTGCCCATCGAGTATTGGGGTTCAGGCTCTCCCCCACGATCAATCTGCCACCCACGATGGGAAACGTCATTGCCGACGCTATATCCTAGGACATGATCAAGGGCAACGTCTACGGAGATATTGAATGCTTTCTTTTTCATAACGACAACGAGTTCCCCTTCGTAATCCATAGTTGAAAGGAAATCTCCCTGTGTTTGGTACCCCTGGGTGATAGGTACGTCACCAAAAGGTGTATTTAAGGCAGTGAATGGCTTATAGAAAAGAATAGGGAAATCGGGAATGGGGTGACCAGACTGTCGTTTTCCTCAGCGAATGGGCACGTTTTCAGTAAGAAGTTATCTACCATATTGTCATGGGAGAAATAGTTGAAACCGACGCATCGTACGCTCCTCACCCTTTCACTTGGTAGGGGCGATAGCAACTCCTTGATCGACTATACAATAGCATTGAATTTACCGCGACATCACTCCATTTATGCAGGCTCACCTTCGTTTGACTTGTGATGGTAAAGTCGCCCAGGATATCGCCCTGAATCACGCGGGCACTCTTACTCTTGGATGCGTCGATTGTACCCGGGGGTAAGATGGCATCACCGGTGTATTCCTTGCCATCATTGGAAATGAAGCGCACAAAACGCTGGGCGTTAGTTATCAGGGGGAACAGGAGGAGCAATGGAGTGAACCACATTCCGCAGTTTTCTACGTCTGACAAGTTCTTACCGCAATTTATATACCTCGAGGGTGGGATCTTGAGACAATTCCCCTCATCCTATGCGAATGTCTAATTCCTGTGCTTGAGTCACAGCCTGCAGCAAGAAGTTATACCCATGAATTTCAGAGACAACTACTGGATTCCCACTCCGGCGACCTAAAATGCAATGGGAAAATTTTTAATTTGCAACATCAGCTCAGTTCACACCATCTTCCAATCCCAGGGTGGCATCCGCTTGCACCCTTGATACAAATATGACAGCGACGAAAAACAAAAATCAGGACTCCACTGACGATTCCATGAAAGGGTTCATGAGTAGTGCTCACTGCCGCACGGGATACAAAATAGTGAGTTAGCTAGAATTTTATTTTGCCTGCCAGTGTTCTCACTTAGGTCTCAGCTGATCACTCCTTGGGAACATAGACTCCAGTAATACCTTTACCGTGCCTCCCCTCTTTAATTGGAAGGAATCAGAGTTCTAAAACCAGCCCCTATTCCCTCTGCTGCTTAGAAAATCCACAATTCACATCAGGCATAATAATAGAATCTCCTTTTTTTGGTTAATTATTTCAAAAACAAGGGTGCTCGAGCCGTGGAGGTATTTCTGTCCCACGAAGGCCATCAAAAGGACAGGCTTGTGGAGGCCTGCACACGACTTCACGGCCCGGACCGGAAGAAGTTAGCAACCGAAAAAGACCGGGAAAGAAAACTTGTTCAGTTCACCCCGAGATCCAGGGATTCTGTGATGACCTTGTCATTTGTTCCTCTTGTTCATCGTTGAGCGTACAGTAGCAGGCGATAGTGCCCGCATCTAACATCATCAGTGTCAGTCAGCATCAAGTGCTGCAACAGTGTGCTCTTTGTTTCGTTGAGCAGAGTCCAGGGGCTTGACAGCTGTTTTGTAACTCAAGTCTGCTTGCTGATACGTGTTGCCCTTTTAACGGCAAGACATCCATGGAGAACCCGGAGGAAGAAATTCGAGGGGTGATTCTGTTGCTTACTTCTACGTCTTCACCAGACGTACAAAGGAGAGCTGTAGAGCAATTTATGACTCCAGACGTGGCCTTTCGGCATCCTGTTTGTGCAGTCGAGAGTGGACCAAGCTCAAGGAAAACGGTACTAGGAATATATCAGTGTGTACTCCTCCCACATTGCCTCCGGCTACCTTCTGACAACACTTAACAAAAGGTGGTATCGAGTACTAAGTCCTCATATCGAAGCCCGAGTGAACAGTGTTGGTGAGCACTCCCTACCACGGCAACATTCTTGAAAATAATCCCTGCATCATAGTCTGGAATCCGGAGCATAGATACATGTTTCTGGACATTCAACAATGGTTCAAGCTGTTTAATCTCCCTATTCGGTCTGCACCTGCACGGTGAGTAGGCTGTTTATGATACCGAATCCTTTAAATAAACGAATCAGGCTATGCACGCGGTTGACACTACAGAGAGGAGCAGACGGTTTGTACTACATCGCAATGCAAGAGGATTTCTATCATCCTGATGTCAGTACTCCTTAACTCCAAGGATGATACCTAGATGCTGATTTATCTCAGGATTTCATGGCCCTGCTACTTCCGCCCCTCGTCCCCTTCATCCGGATGATGCTTCTTATTGCAGGGCTCACCTCATCACTTTTTGCTAGTTTCTCCCACTTTTTCGGCTTCTGGCGGCCTGATGGGTCCAACAATACCGAATCTCGTCCAGACGGTTCCAGGGAAGAAGATTTATACAGTGATCATGATAGGCAATATTAAGTTCCTGTCGGTACCGCGTATCCTGGATAGAAAACATACTTGTTCTGACGTTTTGGGCTTCACTTCGAATTCTCATTATATTTAGGTTTATTCGTTTGAGCTCGTCTTTTCTCGGCCCATTCTTTAGCCTTCTGTCGTCGAAGTTCCTTTTTCGTCTCGTCTACTGCCTTGTCGACTTTCGCATCATCTTGCTCTACTCCATTTTCTCCTATCTCACTACTGACTCTATCATCTTCATCTAATTCTGAGTCATAGCTAGCCAACATTCCCAGACCGCTTTTCTTCTGTTGTTCTTTTTTCTCCCTCTCTGCACGTATTTTGGCTTTGAGGATTAACCATGCGTGACTCCATCTCCCTTTCAAGAATGCAAAACGTTTGTCTGCTCCGTGATTAGCGAGAATCCTCATCTCCAATTGAGCAGGATTGGGTGATGAAAGTAGATGTGTTGCTGTCCTCCGCATGAATTCCTTCTGTGTATCATCGGGCTGCAAAATACTAGTAAGCAACTGCTGGGGGTGATGACATTTACCATGATATGAAGCTCACTTCTTCATCACTGTCGCCCCAATGTTCTTCATCAACACTATCCTGCAGCATCTGTTTCTCCTCTTCTAGCCGTGCCTTGACTCGTTCCTCCTGGGCTTCCTCAACTAACTGTTGGCGTCTTTCATTTCGAAAATCAGCCACCTCCTCTGGTGAGAAGAAAAACACTTCTTCTGTATCCGAAGGAAGGTCGGACCAGCCGGAGGGCGACTCAAGCGATGATTGATTTGTTGGGTCAGTTGGTGAATATTTCAAGTCCGGCAAAGTATCGAGAAGAAGACGAGCATCAAACCTGTTGGTTCATATATTAGTCCAAGGATAAGACGAGAGAGACAAAAGGAAAAGTATTGACTTGTGATTGGTAGCAGCGATCAGAGCAGAAGCAGGAAGCATTAGCATTTCTTTCACATTTTCTGGTGTGACAAGCAGACTGAGCGGTTTGCTGTTTGACCTACCTGTCTACCCAGATTCCTGAGGTTTGTCGGACAGGTTTCGGGCTTTCGCTTGGGATTTGATTACCTAGACTAATTGTATCCTCCTGATTGTCAAAGTCATTAGCTGGTTGACTACTTCCGCCAGCCCAGTGGATGAGCGCGCTCCCAATTTTTGGTGTTTGTCGATGAAGGTAGGGAGTACCATGCTGATCAGATTCGAGATCCTGTGTGACTTCCAAAGATCTGGCTAGCTCTCGCGCCTGAAGTCCATGATGCACGTCAGCTTCATATGCTCGTATAAATAAGACGGAATCCTGTCTTCGCTCTTCTGGGTTACGAGAATGATGACCACGGACATCGTCAAGGTCGTTTCGACGATGTCTTTGCTTTGACTTGGTTGAATAATTATACTGACGTTTGCGTTTCCTGGTATCAGACATGACAAGGTAAGTATGCGAAATTACAAAGCTTATGAACCCCTGTTACATCATTACAGAATAGAAGCCTCTGTAATAAATAGCTTCAAATTCTCAACGTGGGCCATCAATCACCCTTTTCAGCGTGATCAAGTAAATCTAGCCAAACTTCGCGTATCCTCCGTCCACTTTGAGTGTAGTCCCGGAACAGAATCTATGACGTGTCACTTTGACGTCGGCTTTGACAAGAAAAGATCTACTTACGAAGCAGCGTCAGAAGCGAGATACAGAATGGCATTTGCTATCTCACGAGCCTCCCCCAAGCGTTTCATCAGCGTTGTGTCTGCCATGCGTTTCCATCCATCTCCGTCTTTACCTTTCATGTCATCAATCAGAGGCGTAAACGTTGGTCCGGGGCATACACTGTTCACACGGATCCCCAGGGCCGTAAGTTCCTCAGCCGCAGTGAGTGCGAGCCCACGAACAGCCCACTTTGAAGCACCATAAGCTGAAAGTAGAGGAGAACCTGGAGATAATGAAAGCTGCAGTCACCTATGCAGTGACAAAATATAATCACCTTGAAGACCGAGCTGAGAAGAAGTGATAATGATAGACCCTGAGTTTCTCTTGATCATTGCTCTCGCGCACTGTTGAAGTCCTAGAAAGACTGAGTTGTAGTCAGCCAGTAGAACCATATCCTAAGTCCTGTTCAAATAGGAATACCTCCTCGTCCATTCACCTCCATAACTTTATCCCATATTTTGACATCAGTATCAAGTATACTATTCAGTTCGCTCCCGATTCCTGCATTCAAGACTGCGACGTCCAATCGCCCCCAGCGCTGAAGGGCATAGTCAACGTAGTCAGATTTCTCAGAACTGACGTCTGCCACGAAAGAATCGCAGCGATCTAATTCATCTGCTGATAACTGCTTGAGAATATGATCGAGAGCATCTTGATTCTGATCCACCAGGAGCAGCCCGTTGATATCTGCTTCTAGGAATGTCTTGACCGTTGCCGAACCAATTCCACCTGTGCTCATAATCATCATCTCAACGACTCGCATGAAAACGAACTCAAGACCATACTAGCAGCACCCTGAATATACAGGATTAAAACAATGACAGTATAAATAACTCCAGTAAGGTGGCAGAACACACAGTTATCAGTGCAATTTTATTGCTGAGGAAAAATGAAGCAAGAGGTTTGTGCTGGGACATGACAAAGTTATAAAGAGATTGAACACAAACTATGGCACTCTTCCCACAGATTTATAACTGGAACTTGAATCATACATGGTGATGTCGATGTCAAGTCTCCACTTGAATTGGGATACCAGGTGACCTAACAGTGTGGTGTTATCTCATGTGTCAAGACTTGGTCAAGACTTGTCACCCAGTCATGCTCTGCCAATATGGCTACATCACTAGAACACCACTGCTGCAGCTATGCTGCTATTGAAATTGGATTAAGACTCCTCTACAGAAACACTAACGACATCCGAGACACATGAACAAGGCAATCAATTATACCCTGGAACTTCAGCTCCACCGAACGGATCCATTGCAACATCTACCTCTACTGACGACCGATCCCTTACCACACCTGCCGGTAGCACTGCAATACCCACAGCGCAGCAGAAGAGGTCAGATATGAGATAGCCGGATGTCTTGAGGAAGGGGTTATAAAACCCCAGTGGAAAGTGGAGGTACCTTAGCAATTATCTTGGTCAATAGTTACTGGGGTTCCCCAGCACGTTTATATATATATTATTCAAGCTAGAAGAGTGAGATACCTTATTGGGGAAAAATTGACTGGGATGCAGCACCCAGTACCTGTTCCTTGACAAAGTATCAACTAGGACAGTATTGTAAGCAAGCTATACAAGTCTGAGGTTAATGTCTCTCACCTTAGTCATCTACTAGACATCTGAAGTGTTAGGTTGTCCTTGTCTAGCTATCTATCCATCTCACAGAGGACATGAAACGGCCGAGTACCCAGCAGATAGCGTTGGCCCAATGAGAGCGGATATCCGCTTCAATATTTCTGTAGGACAAGTTCGTTGCTATATAAATGCAGGATTCACACGCACTTCTTCGAAAAGTTGAGAAATTCGCTTGAACTATTGATGATTCAGGGTCTTCACCACATACTCCAACAAGATAGTTCTGTGCAGAGATGGAACCCTGCAAAACTCGTCAAGACCTTACATCCCTTTCTGATGAAACAATGTCCTTCTCACCAACCTCAGGTGGTTAAACAGATTTTTCATTGGACTGCTCCTTTGCTTGGAATTTTTTTTTAACTCAACAATTTATTACACGGTGTACGAACACAGTCCGTGGTAGTCTACTGAGGCACAGGGCCTGAACTAATACTAAAACTACGATTGGGCCAGGCTCTGTACTACAAGAAGAGACACGAAGGAGGAGAAGGGACATGAGAGACTGTGAGGATGTGTGTTTCGCTCGGGAGGACTTGGCCGGCTCATTCTGAGCCAGGGCTGGTGTCCCAGGGGACACGCGGAGACACGCGGGGTAGCCATTGTGGGTTCATGGAGGTTCCCCGGGTGTTCAAAAGCAGATGGGTTCGAGATGAGGAATTTGATGAAGTCACCCATATATGGAGATGGGAGGGATACTCGGTCTTTTGGACAATCAGTGAGGATGTGATGTCTGGTTTCGATATCTGATTGACCACATGGGGATGCAGTTCTCTATACTTGCCTATCGGGGCGTAGTTTAAGATCGCTCTAGTGGCTCTTGCACATAGAGAGATGGAGTGGCCTAGGTAGGACATCCATGTGCCTCCCTTAGCATATGTTGGGGTGAATTTTTTGCCGTGTCCTTCTGATGCCTCTATACATGGTGTCACCAATCATGTGAACTTACCCCGTGATATCTTAGTTATCATATTAATAGAACCATGTCCTAAGTTGCCAGCATCCCACATTCTAGAGCACTCCCAAAAGACCTTCTAGTCTTAGCATGGGCACTATCTTATGGTTGATTGCAATCACCTGCATCATCGTTTGGTTCCGGCAGCGCGCACACAAATCCAAGTTCCCTCTTCCTCCGGGGCCTCCCGCGGATCCGATTATAGGCCACGTACGGTATATTCCTCTAGAAGATCCGGCCAATAAATTTGCGCAGTGGTCGAGGCAATACGGTAGGTATTTTAGAGTTCTAGTATGTGAGACTGGGTAGTTGAGCATGTTTCAGAGGAGATGTTATGCTTCTGCGTGTATTTCACCGCAAGATGATTATCCTCAATAATGTTGAAGCTGCTGTTGACCTGATGGAAAAACGGAGTTCGAATTACAGTGGACCGTCCGGATTTACCTATTTTCCAAATGTGCGCATTAAAGGAGTGACAATGATCCACGTGGCCTGATATACTCATATGGTAACACAATAGAATGGGCTGGGGTCCGAGCCTTCCATTCACTGGTTATGGCAAAATTTTTCAGAAACATAGGCGTCTGTATCAGCAGTATTTTTCCTCGCAGAGAGTTATCCGATATCAACATGCCCAGCTTCGGGAGGCATGGCGCCTTGCTCTCAACCTCCTTGAAAATGGACCAGATAAAACAGATTCAATTCTCAATCGGTGAGAAATCATCGGGATATAATATTACTCTTGACGTAATGCTCGACAGTTTTGCAACCTCAAGTATCACATATGGACAAGAGGTCCTCTCTGACGACGATCCTTATGTCCAGCTTGTAGCAGAAGGTTCAATTGCAATTAGTCAATGTGGAACTCCAGGAAGCACACCAGTGGATCTGTTTCCCATCTGTACGTTACCTTCTGCTTAGGTTATTGTCAGGAGAGTCCATGGATGATTCTATATAGTACAATACCTGCCATCTTGGTTCCCAGGAACCTTCTTTGCAATGCAAGCACGACGAACCAGGCGCCTCGTTTCGCGAATGCAAAATTATCCATTTGATAGGGTCCGAAAACAGATGGTGAGGCACGCATTGTCAACATGACGGGACTAACTGGTGCAGACTGAGGGAGCAGCAAAGCCTTCCTTCCTCTCGTACCACCTAGAGCATCTGCATCAAGAAACCAACGAAACTCCAGAAGAGCTCTTCAACATTAAGATAGCAGCAGCGACTATTTTTATCGCAGGTGCAGAAACTGCAAGTCGAAAGTGTTTGATAATTTAAATAATTACGCTCAAATTAATGACTCCAGACTTGGTCAACTATCTCTGTTTTCATGCTCGCAATGACTTTACACCCAGAATGGCAGCTCCGTGCACACCAAGAAATCGATGCATACTTAGGTGGTTCGCGGCTGCCCGAAGTAGGAGATCGAGATAAGCTACCCCTCCTGGACTGCATACTGCAAGAAACATTTCGGTAAGTTGATTGATTCAGCGGAAGTCATCAGGCGGACTTAATCGCGGGTCCAGCTGGCTCAGTGTAGTTCCACTTGGTAGGCTCGATTCAGCTAGTTGACCCAAACTACTCTTGATTTGCATCGTGCCAGGAATCCCACACCGTGCGCTCGAGGATGATGTGTATAAGGGCATGTTTATCCCTAAAGGATCTCTGGTGATTGCAAACACACGGTGGGTCATCAAGTTATGGACCATGAATCTGCACTAATATCCCTTGAACCACTTTCTCAGCGGTATATCCATGAATGAGGCGGTCTACCATGACCCGTCTTCTTTCAACCCGTCTCGTTATCTCTCAATATCGGAAGGAGGTCAAGGGGAACCCCGGCCTTTAGCACATTTCGGCTTCGGACGAAGGCAAGGATGCATCTAGATTTTCCATGAGACCCAAGGGCCTCATGATAATGCTTGATCCAGAATATGCCCCGGCAGACATCTCGCAGATGTCAGTTTATGGCTAGCAATGGCTACTATCCTCAGTTTGTTTGACATCAAGGGTGAAGGAATAACGCCCAAGGCTGGAATGGATCCAGGCTTTGTAAGGTAAGAGACTTTGCATATTCTTCCCAGCAAAACGATGACATTGTTAGCAGCCATCCGAAGTCACACAAATGTTTTGTGCAGCTGCGAAATGACAAGGCTAGGAATCTGATTCATCAAATGAGAATCGAGTTAATGGATGAGTGAGATTGCAAGAAAGTCAAATCAGATACTCAGAACTTCACTTATTTATGGCAAAAAAGTGGAGGGGGTGGCATATTATATCATTTCTGTGATCACAAGGTTATATTTATGATTTGTGGAGCTTTGGTACCAACGGAGGGACGAGACAGAGACATTAGTATAAGAGAGACGAAACCGCCAACAGAAATCTCAGCCTAGGAGTTGACGTCTGAGGATTTAGTTTAGATTTTGTCAAGGAGGATTTGGAGTGTTGCAGGCCTGAATGCCTACTGGAATTGTTGTGGCTGAGATACAGAGTCAAGCTAGGGTGAGTGCAGGCCCGATAGGACAATGAAATTTCTTGAATTCAACACAATATTGAGTAATTTCTGGAGACAATAGGAATTAATGCTCTGTCTTCCCTTATCTATAGATGACTAAAACTATCAATACCTTGACAGCACATCCTCCTCATACACTTTGGCAGGGAAGCCATTTCCTACTCTCTATGCTGCTTTTCCATCCTTCATTGATTCTTTTCCATGCACTTGTAGTTCCGTTGCCTCAGCCTGGCTGAATGGATCGGCACCCTTTCGGGACAAAAAATATTATTTAATACGAAAGACTACGAGATATGGATAATGATACGTTTCATTTATGCATTCAACAGATATTCAGTTGAATGTTAGATACAGACTGCATTAAGAGCAGGTGAGTCAATATAAAGCATTCGAGTATCTTCGGAGACACTGCTTCACAATAGAAAATTGCCTTGGGCACCAATGACCTGCACAGGCCTGAAGAGAGTTAAGGCCTTCTGAAATGATCAAACGACTTCCAGTCAAAACTTTTCCAATGTGCAATCCGCTGTGCCACAGCACACTCTCGTTTATGTTTCGGTCTCCAGTCGGCGATTTGACAGTCCTACTGCATCGTCAGGATTGGTGGGTCGAACAAGACCAGTACCACCACCTTCGAGAACTTACCTTGGAACAGTATCTCATGTCACATCTGGAACATTTCGAACTTGCTTTCCTTTTACATACACGACAGATGGAATCAGTGAAAATATCTTGTGCCAGACTAAGGACACCCTTCAAGTCATAGCGTAGGATCTAGAATGAAACCACAGCTCTAGCTCAGTAATGAAAGAGAATGGGAATACAATACATACCTTCACCATGTCATCAGACTCGACACGAATACCGGACTGTCCATCCGCAAAATTATGACTATTGGCGTACATAATTGCTATTGTATCGCCGACTTGGCACTGATCGAGTATATGTGGCGACCTATCATCGGTGTGGAACGCTATAAGGACATCGCATCCATCTGAGTCTTTCGCTTGATAGGTGGGTCGGATCCAGGGGATGCAGCGCTTTATCTCAGCCAGAAAACACCAGTGGTGCCGTGGGTTGAGGATGCTAAGTTCATCGGCCTCATAGAATGATGTGTTGAAATCATTGTCGTAGGGAAGCTGGTCAAAACTTGGAAAGAGATTCTGAGCAAGCATTAACAAGGTCAGGGCATGTCATCTAGGGGGGATTATACCTCGTCAAAAATATCTAGGTGATGGGAAGACATTGTAAGTGGTAATAAGGGAGTGGGAACATTTATATAACCGGCCAGCTAAGTATGGTGCTGTCTTACTAAGAACTGACCTTGCAATACTTTGATTCGGCCAGTTAAGGCCGTGTAACAAATTGTTGATAAAAATAAAAAAAATTCGGCCAGTTATGACAAAGCAGGACCCTGATAATGTGTATATTCTTGGTTCAGTATATTTGTAGCTATTCAGATGACAATTTGCTGAGTCTGTCGTTGTTACCCCGGAAAATGTCATTGTATTTTTCTAAATTTTTTCGTTAGTATACTATCCTAGAAACTACACAGTTTTGTGGAGAACAAGACAGCCGGCGCTTATCAGAAGGTCAGAAGATCATGGAGAATGCAAGTGGAGACCATGTTCTCGCGCCTCTCCGCCATCCGTAAAAGGAGAACTCAATCCCTGAATGCACAGGACTGAAGTATTAGCCTACACTAGGAGGTGAAAATCATGCTGACTAAACAGTAAAATGTTGCAAAAAGTTAAATGATCATCACTGATGAGGAAACACTGCGAGTATCACACATCAAAGAACTCACATTTCCTTCATTGGGGCTGATATTTGCTTAGTGCTTGTGGAGCATTGTACTATTCCAAGGCAAACACTTCATTTATATTACAGAGACAGAAACATGAGCAATTACAAGATTTGGCTCTCGAGGCTTCACATGGATAAGTGCTCGCTGAAATTGCGCAAAAGGTTGATGGATGGGACAAAGAGGTAGGCTCCCCCACGGGGGACAACGAACATATCCATCGACAATGCTTTCTGGTCAGGATCATTGGCCGAGAGGGGGTCGTATCCCGTCATCTCTCTTGGATTGGATTGGCCAATGATGGGATCAATACTGAACGGGAGACTTGAGCTTGTACAGCCATATTGGCACATCATTTCATTACTTACCCAGGCGTGAACCCAGGAGGGACATCCTTGGAGAGGAACGGGAAATTTCTGTTATTACACCAATCTGCACAGGTTGAAAATTTGACTGTTGCAAAAATGTTGAGGTACCCACTCTTCTGGATGAATTGGAAAGCGTCTTCAATACTAGCTTGATAACAAGCAAATAGCAATCCGCGCCCTTGCTGGGTAGTGCCACTTGTCTGTTCTTCCTGTGTCACTTCTGGGCCGAAGGAAATTCCACGTCTCATTATGCGTCGATTGTCAAGAGGTTGGAGTCTTGTATCCGCCCTTGGGTTGCTTCGACGGATATGTGCAGCCCAGGGACACTTGTTGTTGTCTCTAAATTCATCTGTAAACTGGAAGTCGTTCCTCCTGGGGATCATATATTAGATACACATTGAACGCTGCGATAAGATATATTCCAGACCGGAGCTCGTCTTTTGCCAGGGCGAGGTTGTCAACGAATGGTGTTATATCGACTGGAGCACCTAACAATCACACTGATAAGAATGATGACAGGGCTCAGGGTCTGTGGCCGTCGCTCACCACTCTTCCAACGGCCAACGAGCCTCGCACCAAGAAGTTCGCTACCATCTGTTGGGCCAAGGCTCTGGCTGGTGATGGGGTTTATCTTTAGAGCATTTGCTCGGAGGAAGCTGTTGAACTCTGGAACCTTCTGGAGTAGATACCTGAAAACAAGGAAGCTTCCGTCCCTAGTCCAATCCTTATCATTCGTAAAGCCTGTAAGTATGTTGCTTGCATCAATTGGAGCAGGCCCAGGAACGGTGCGATCGAAACCGGCAATAAGTGGATTCGAGATGCCATCCAAGAACCCAAAGCTAAGAAACTCATCAAAAACAAGTGTTTCAGAGAGTTTTTTTTGGCCTACTGTTCGTGACCAGATTCTGTACCAGGCCTGACATCACCAATAATGGTCTTGACAACGGTGATGGAAGACTGATTTGGGTTTTCAGGGAAAATTTTGTGAATCTCCTCGATTTTCTCTTTAACAGTATCACGGCTGTCTCCAGCAACCAAGATGAGTCCGTCAACTTGACCCAGAAACTCTAAATCCCAATTTGGTTGGCCAGCGTGTGCAGGAGCATCGGGAGGAAGAAGAGGATCTCCCAGCGTGATAGCGTCCGCAGCTGCCCCATTCAGGAAAGCATTCGATCTAGCCAAAGCAGTCCCAGCCACGTTGACGCCCATCTGTGATGTCCAATCAGTGATTCCATATACCTCAACTGGTCATAGAGTTGTTGGTTTTCACCTCATGAAGACCAGTGCTTGTCAGGGAAATGTTGGCACCTGCAAGTTTGAGGAGACCTATTTTGTTCTCCCTTTTATGTCTCGCAATATTGTCTCGATCTTGAAGACTTTGAGCGACAGTTTGGATCAAGGGAGCAAGCTTGACGAGGTCGACCACAAATCGTTTCCCATTGTTGATCTTGAAAAAGATAAATGTCTGAGTCTTCTTTGGAAGGCCACTCCTGCGTAGATGAAGAATATGGATTCACCGGACAGAGCACTTGGATACAATGATATCAAAACTTACAAGATATCGCCTTGAATATTGCGAGCATTCACTGGAGTAGGTACCTTAGTGTTAGGCATAAAGGGCCAATTCTGAATGGGAAGGCATTCGAGTCAATATGTCGGTTTATATTCATCTAGGTTCCTGATGAGCATAGCCTCATTTTCTGATTAGCGCGGAATTTATTTCCCCTGGTGTACCGTCGTGCACGGAATCGACTTAATATCTAGGTATACGCAATGAACGGAGAGATAGGATTCTGAGTCTATTCTACTGTTGCAAAGGAAACGCCACAGTAAGCGTCCAGAGATAAATTCAATTGAAGTTACTTGTCTTGCCTAAATGTCAGATCGGTCAAATGTCAGTTTGTTATTTGCATAACGCCATGGGATGCTTCGTCCTGATAGATGTTCTATCAGGAAAAAGGTCCCTTCGATATCATGCATCTGACCATCTGACCACCATTCTAGCCAGAAAGCTGATATGATACAAGTCATCTGCATGGGCATTGAGAGGCACACTCACAACGACTATCGAAGTTATATAATGGAAAAAGATTCTAGACATCATGTATGCAGGTACCTAAAATCGGCTATTAGACAACTGGGTCTGTTGTGATTGAAATCAGGATGGGTACTATAAACTGGGGCCCAGGGCACATGTCAGTGCAATTGAAGTGATCGACGCCCAAATACCGATCGTAAAGCCCGCTGACTATTCTCAGATAGGGAGGCGATTATCAGTTCCTGCAACACAGAACTGATGTTTCTTGGTGTTCAGCCCGACAATACTCTTGCTCAATGACAGTACTTGCATAGGAAAAGGACTCGATGGCCGAAGAAGACCGCAGAAGAGTAAACATGATCCGGATCAAGCTTGGAAAAGATGCTGTCACTTTCCTCCCTATCTTGATTTACACCGAGCGAACAAGAGTAATCGAGGAGTAATGGAGCCTATTCGATGGTTCCAGTGAACAAACCTTTTTCAACTGCGACGAAGCTCGGGTGATGATCTCACCGTGAACGTGAGAATCATTGCACCTTCTCCTCTCATAAACTGATCACTACTAGAAAATTGATAGCGATGCGCTCTTTCACCCTCATGTCGCAGTCTCCGTTTCCGATGGGTTCAATCAACGTATCTTATCATAGGACCATAGAAATAGAAAGAACTAGACTTCATTAAATATTCGTACCAAGCATATGTCACATGCTTTCAATAACCTTGGGTGCTTACGTCTCATGTGTTGTTTCTTGAATAATATGGGAACGTAATTAATGTAACCTTGCAAAGTCGCTATGTAAATAGCCTTGTCTATTTCAGAAGACATCTAAACCCCACCTGTCAAAAAATACAACAACAACATAAACGAAGAGATAATCACAAAAACTAGAGACCGGTAAAGTAAGAGTCATCGTCCATGTCCATTAATATACGAAGGCATCGGGAGGGCTGATGCGTTGTAACCTAAATCGCGGGAGGATGTCGGGGGTGGATAAACACTCGGCCGCACATCAAGTCCTGTGAATGACGCAATAAACTGCTCCGCTTGAGGACTGGGAATTCGGTTGGACGAGAATAATACAAACAGAAATAGTCACGAACCCAAAGCACCCTCTGAAGACATCATCTAATGCTCTCTCCTTCTCATCCCGAACACGTTTCAACTCGTGCCTCGTTGTTTTCAATTCTTCCAACAGCAATTCATGTTGCTCTGATGCATACCGATGCCTGGCCTTCATCAAGAGATACATGACCATTGCTGGTGTTCTCCCTCTGATAAGGCCCGTTTGAGGGTCCAGTTGTTGCGCGAGATAATCTGGAAGGGTATCCGCAGAAGCATCGCCTTCCTCACTGTTGCCGTTTGCGAATCCACTCGGAAGGAACGGCAGAAGCGGATAGGAGAATGGCAGACGATCGGCGGGGCTAGGTGATCGGCGAGGGCGACCATTGGCATTGAAAGCGTCATCGCGGGGGAATTGAGTGTGAGGAGCGTAGTCATCTGGGAGCTCCGATGGCGTCTGAGGCTCGATTTTGAAAGTACTGAACCCCGAGAGGCCAGCAGGACCGGAAAATGACGTTTGGTCACTGTCTTGCATAGCAGAAGAGTCTTCATCTCTTTTGCGTTTTCTGCCGCCCCGGCCAGAAGGTGGCTGTTCGATGTTATGTAATAGTCGCATGTGTTTTAAGAGGGCGTCTGAACGAGTGAATGACTTGTCACATTCTTCAAGAACAGAGTTTAAAAGAGATGGGTGGCAAGAATAAATAAATACTTCTTCGAAGCCCGAACACGTAAGAGGCCTAACTTACCGGGCTGGGAGCATGTAAATGGTTTTTCGCCAGTATGCATCCGGATATGGGATATTAAAGTGAACCTGGAGCTCTGGGATACTCCGCGCCGTTGACACGTTGCCCACTCACATGTGTAGCCGGATCTATGTGTCCCAACGTGCTCTGAAGATCATTTCCATTCATTGTGAAGACTTTCTGATGGAAAAGACGCCCATTACTCGCCATTGTGTATATGATCAACCAAGGATGGGAGGTGGGTAAATACAGATCTGCAGTCACCCCATTCGCAGGTTACGCTATCCTCCGGGTCTCCCTCTACCAGCATCGAGCCTGGCTCGAATTCGCTTGAGTCATCGTCGGAAAGCGGAAGCGAGGGAGATGCAGAAGGCGATGTGGAACCTGGATTTTTCTGCTCTGTCATTCGAGACTGCCGTTGCGGCATTTTTGGGTTCAGAGAGCCATATGTCTGTCTCGGGTGTTGTTCAGTATTTGGCAACAGCTGCTTGGGAAGATCACTTGATGATTCCTAAATCAAAATCGTTTCTTGTAAACCTCCTTGCAGGACGACTGCTCAGGATTGTCTCCAGATACCCCATTCGGAACGATCCGAATTGATTTTCAGACTTGGCCAAATGAAGGGTCGAGTCTGACCTGACGTATTTGCATGCCCCTTCTTCAAATCCTCATGCAAGCCAAGTCTGTAACTATTCGAGTTGTAGATAATGCTGTTTTCAACCAACAAGATCCTGAGTATAATTGTAACACTGAAAACTGTCGAGAAAGTCCTGAGACATCTTATTAATGTTTATGATGTCTGGGCAGCTTGGTATCAGAAACCATTCTTATTCATTATTGATGAATCTATGACTTTCAGTGGCTATACAAATAAGCCATAAGGGTGTGACTCATGTCAGTGGTGAATGAATTAGCAGGATATGGGAAAGACCTAGTGTCAGATAGTGCATACTCTCACCAGATGAGTGACAAACGGAAATTGTTGTATAATGGGTCTTGGGCTATCCTATTCATCAGAATATAGACAAGATAATGTCAGGAGGACCCTGATTAAATGAAAAAGTGCTGAGTAATTCTTAATGACTCAGACCATTGTATAAAAGAAGGTCATTCTTCTACAATGATGACCCACTACTTTGTACTTCTCAAGTTCTTACCCACCATATTTCATCTATTGATTTTCAATAACCTTGCTCACTAGAGACACTGGACCATCAGATATCTAGAGACATTATTTTTGTGAGTGTTAGCAATTTGCCCTTCCCCAATTTGTCTTTGGCTCTAACCAAATTTAATTCTCCTTGAATGAAAAAATTTATCATTCTATCTAGACTGAAGTCTCTATCATACTTACCCAATAATCCAATCATTCGTCTCGAACACACTGTTTCTTTGACAAGATGGCCATGGAACGTTTGTACGTATAGATCTGTGCACCCTTTATATTCGCCATTTGACATGAGTCACTGATGCAGCCGAGCGAAAATTATGCAAGAGGACCCATTTGGTGTTTACCGTATCAATACCACGCACAAAACCACCAATACGTCTTCAGATACTCCCTTGAATGATACTCATACAAGTGGTCTTATAAGTCCATTGGGATGGAACCTGAGCAATAGCGAGGCATCCCTGATTGATCATTACGGACATCCAGATGGTGTTATCATTGGGCAGATCTTTTCCAGCCGGTGAGTGGATCTTTGTGCTTGTCTGTCATCTTAGATGTTTTTATGTACATCCAGGAAGGCATTAAACAAAGCCCAGGTACATCGAGCGCCGATGAAGGGCATTGTCGGAAACACCAATCTGGGGGCTTTTTCAGTTGTAGTGAACGATGGCTACGAAGATGATATTGACGAGGGAGATGTGATGTGAGTGACACTGCGATCCTATTTGTAGCTTACCACATCATGCATAGATGGTATACTGGTGCTGGAGGCCAAGAGAACCGCTTTGGGGGGGTGAGTGCTTCTCATCGTAAAATGACTCAGCTTTTATGTTCTTTTTGATAGTCTGAATCACAGAAAACTGATCAAGATCGTAATCACCTTTCAAACCGCACTCTCCACGTAAGCGATGAGACTTCTCGACGTGTTTCATGTCCTCACGTGCGCCGCACTCATGGTAGAGAAATACAGAGACAAAGTATCCCGTGCGAGTAGTCCGTGGGAGCAAGTGTTCGAAATGGGGTCCCTCACGGGGGTGAGAACTGATTTTGTTAACACGCTACAGAAGCGCTGATGTACCATCAGGTATCGCTACGATGGATTATATGACGTCATCAGTGTAAGTTTTCTGCTTTCCTTCATAGTGAATGTTGTCCTCATCGAGTCCAGGCTGACTATGTCGAAGGAAAGAGTGGTTATATGATTTGCAGGTTCCAACTTCAGGTGAATCCGATTGCCTGATGTCGATCTTTTCATCTCACGTAGCCCATGTAGCGGCGCCCCGGTCAAACACCTCTCAAAAGCTTACCCCGTGTATGAATGATCAAGTCTATGTTCAATCAGTTCATTTTGTTTTTTGCCTGGTAGTTTGCTTGCTGTTATGACACCCCAGAATTCCGAAATCACTTCCCGATCAATCAGTACAGTCCTATGATGTTTTTTGTGTAACATTTTGTCTCCCTCAGTGCTCATCCCTGAATAATGCCAAATACTATCAGCATGGCCAAGTACTCTATTGGAACGAAAGTGTGACAGGAAGATTAAGGACTGTGACACTTCTGATGATGCTTGTCATTTGTCACAGTCAACCTCGGAAATTACCACTCGAGAAGATCACGGGGGCAATATTATGGCCGCGTTGAAATAAGAAACCATCACCTGCACTTTTATCAGAACTCTGTCAGGTGTTCAAAGATGTCGCAAGAGCCAGAAGACGTGAAACCAAAGCTTAACTTGACTATCGTATTTGGAGAACTTTGTCAGTATATCTGTTTGAGAGCACGTTTTGACCCTTACATCCGCTTTTGCTGGACCAGCTATCACGGTCAAAGTAAGACCAAGCATGCCCTTCGGTAAAATTCTACAAGCAGCCATGGTGAGTGACTGGCCCATGATTTGCTGACATCACCTTATCTCGCGTCTGCAGAAAAGGTTTGAGAAGGAACCTGGTTCGCACCTACAATGTCTCAAACGTTGCTTTTTATAAACGTAAAGACTCCACAGGAACGCTCCGGTTCACGTATGATGGCCAGCGGATAGGAAACGATGACACACCTGGAGGGGTATGTCTTGTCACAAAGAATTAGAATGATGCTCATAAATCTAGTTGGAGATGGAGGATGGTGATCAAGTTGACGCCCATTTGGAACAGGTATGCTGTTTAGTTCTTTGTATGAGGGTCTTGACTACATTAACAATGTGTAGCTTGGTGGTCATGCACTCAGCGTATACCCGTGTCTGTGATAGATTGTCTTCTGTTTTGGCCTCGGGGTTCATCATATACTACGTGTGTTTTTTGTATCTACTATCTACTATCTACCTGGATTGTCGCCCGTCGTCTATCAAGTCCGGAATGCGGATCAGGCATTTGCGTGTTGTGCTCCATTTGGGTCAGCTCAGTGTGTAAAAAATTTCTTGCCTTTTATGGTAACCACTTTACACCTTTGTCACAAGGAATTCTTCAGACTAGCAAGCTCATTCCCTATGCTCTAGCTTACGCTTCTAATGCTCTTACTATCATCGCACACGAGGAAGTTATGTGGTTGGCTAAGTTACGCTTTTGCTAGGTAAGTACCCAAGCTTTGTTTATGAACCGTACTGAATCATTCTGCCTTTCAGTGAAGTATTTGTGATAGTCTCACTGACACTATTTCTGCCCATCTGCCTGGAACAGTTTGCAAGGGATAATGGACTGATTGCCCCAGAACGGACTCAGCCGTGTTCTTCCAAAACGACAATATCGCATGTCAATACGACGCTGGCCTATGTTAGAGCCTTCGCAGAAACGGTGCCTGACGCAGAAAGATGCCAAGTCAAAATTGGCTGGATTTGGATCGATACTGCAAGCTTCAGGTGAGCCCGAGTCTTGGAGTGTATCATTGGAACTCACTCCCAGATCGGTTTCCAGCCTTTATGTCTATTCCATATCGGTGGCTTTACAAGCCCTGACAGTTATCTCTATCGGTGGTGTTGCTGACTATCGTACGCAAATATCTCACTGCACTGTTGAACTGCACTCAGGCTTGAGTCTGATAGCACCACATAGAAAGAAACTATTACTCTTCTTCGCTGCTTTGGGGTCCATCTCGACAGTCCTCTTCCTCATACTTCCATCCGAGTCATCAATATGGGTCATGTCAGCGCTTCTCGCTGTCCTTGCGAATGTGAGCTTCGGGGCTTCCGTAGTTGCCATGAACTCGTATCTCCCGTCTTTGGCCAAAGAATCCCCACAAGTTAGAGAAGCTTATAGAGTACTCGTCATAAGCTCACAGGAACAACACGGTGAAAGTCGCCGTCACTCCTCGCTTGATTTTGATCACGAAAGCCTACAAACTCCTCTAATCTCACAATATGACCCCACATCCGATACAACTGCCTCTTCCATGCCATCATCATCCAGAGCTAGATATCATGACACGTTATCGCGAGTGACATCGAGAATCTCGTCGCTTGGAATTGCAATGGGCTATGCTGCTGGTATTTTCTTGCTCACAGTCGTTCTTGTACCAGTGGAGAAGCTCCGTGGGTCGACATTTTCCCTGAGACTGGCTATCGGGGTCAGTGGTATTTGGTGGGCCATCTTCTCCCTGCCTGCAGCGATTTGGCTACCAGTTGCAGATGAAACTGAGGTGAATTGTGAGCAGGGTGAGGAAGAAGGAATCAATGATGGGTGGGATGGGACAAGAATAAGCAGGAGCGAGAACAGAGAATGGAAGCTTTCGGGCGAGATTCGCGCGGCCTGGGTCCGCTTAGGAACTATGTTGACTTGGAGCGAGGTTTTGAAACTAAAGAATACGTTCAAGTACTTGGCTGCATGGTTCTTGTTGTCCGATGGCAAGTCGTGTCAAATTCATCTCACTTATGGCTTATGTCCGTAACCAGGTTTCTCGACAATCACTTCTACGGCG
>Ga0153955_100018_pt1 | contig 116580 bp, 139 predicted proteins | sample TSFL039MetaG_FD_104744 | JGI IMG/M metagenome (GOLD analysis project Ga0153955, IMG submission 104744) | Attine ant fungus gardens microbial communities from Florida, USA - TSFL039 MetaG | ecosystem: Host-associated > Fungi > Mycelium > Unclassified | place: USA: Florida, Wekiwa Springs...
GAAAATAATGAATAAGAGACGGGTACAGGGAAGAGATAAATACCTGGTACGATGGAAGGGGTGCATGGCAGAGGAAGATAATTGAGAGAGTAAGGAAAATCTCAAGAATGCAAGCGATTTAGTGGAAGAGTTTGAAAAGAAATACAGAAGGGAAGAAGAAGAAGAAACACAGTGGCAGAAAATGAAGAAAGAGAAGAATGTGTTTAACAGAGAATTGCCAGGGAGATATATAGCAAAATTATTGTATGGATGGGGGGAAAAAAAATACAAGCAGGAGTATTGGAAGAGGTTAGAAGAAAATTGGCAGCGATGGAAGAAGAACCCATTCACTAAAGTAAGCCATAATCTGTTCTTATGGATAAAACAACAAGAAGAAGATGAGATGGGAAACATTGGGGATTGGGACAGCAAGAAGTAAAATCCTCAAGGATGAGGAAGCTTGAGAGGGGGGAGGTGTAATGAAATGACAGGCGAGCTGGGGCATCCGTGGTGGCAGATTATTTTATTTTTTGTTCATTTTCTTTTATTATGTAATAGTTTGAAGTGCACGGGACACTATGACTCAAAAAGAGTCTACAGGATAACTCAAGTAGACAAATACTAGTAAATACCAATTTGTGTATAAGTAGCTAAACCAATTAACAAGGACTCTAACGAGTTCTCTTTGTTAACTCTAACATAGAGTATGCACTTAAGTCAACACAGACTTTGGTTCACTACACCTAAGCTTTTGTGCCTTCTTAGTATGCCATTCCCTGTTAAATCTGTGTTTCTAAAAGGAATATGTACTATTATCTGCCTGATGTTCCCCCTTGCAATTAATGCACTTGAATGAGTGGGGGCATGGTTCACTCTGTTTAGTCCTCAACTGGAGAAGAACTATCTTGGAATTAGCTTTACAGCACTATGCCATATCGCAATGATATTTGATCTTGTGTGGACCACTGCACTTTTGACATCTTGTATTATGTGACCTATATGTGAAGGTTGTATGTCCCAATTTCCAGCAATTTCTGCACTGGGGAATGTCTGGATTCATATTAGTACCTCTAATAGTGGCAATATGTTGACCAAAGTTAAGATACCTATTTATAATTGACTTTGCTTTAGTTCCATTTTGGGAGTCCTAGATATTGACCCAGATGATAGCCATGTCTGAACTAGGGGATGCTCTAATAACTCAAGGGTGTACTGCAAGAGTAATGTCACTGAAAATAGTATTGTGTGAGAGTATTTCTTCAACTTGGGTTGCAGAGATGGGATTAGACGCATTGTTGCCATAGTATGGTACTCCCAGGATTTTGAGATATGATTTTGACTAGGGGAGACGAGGAACTAGGTTATCATCATGATTGATGTTTTCTAGATTTTTTAAGTACTTTTCAAGTACCATCAAGTCACTGGCTCTAGCTACTTTGTTAGTGGTAAGGGTGATACCATTCCATGAGGGACAAATGCAGTCAATAGTGATATCAGACTTAACGTTTTTTAGCTGCCTATTCAGTGCATTAACATGTATGTCTACAGTCTGTAGAATAGTACCCCTATTTTCCTCTGCCATCGGGACCAAAACATGCTTTCTTGAAGGACCTTTGGTAGTCATGCTTACCTTGAAAGGTCATTTTGGAGATAGTGTTTCAAAGACTGCGTCATGCATCTCTATAACTTTTTATGTTGGAAGGGTGGAAAAGGCTTCTCTAATCTTTAATATATTTTTTAAACCTGTTTTTGTGGCTTGTGCAAAGGTTTTTTCCGTTTTTCTCTTAAACTGAGATTTGGCCATAATGGCTGTACTCAGTCAGGGTGGGATGGGGGGTGGAACTCTTGAAATTTTCCCCTTTGGGTTTGAATCAGGTGAGAGAACAGCAGCTAGTTTCTCAAAGTGTTTGATAGTTTTTGACCTAAAAGAATCACTGTTAGTACTAGCAATGAGATGATCCCAGCCTGCTTCATATATGGCCAACACAAATTCCCATGCCACAAAGCCAACCTCCTAAAGTTGAGAAAGGTCATTGATATTGTCAGAATGAAACTAAGACAGATAGCGGACAGCACCACTTTCATTCTGTTGAAATAGAATGACTCACCAAGTATGGAGAAGACGGAGAATGGAGAATGCAGAGGAATAGAGAGGATAGTAATGGAAACACATATATATTCAAATTTGGACACAATGCACCTCAGCCGTTTGCACTCTAGTTGAACGTCTGAGGTAAGACCCTATATGATGTCTCCTTCTAGAAATTCTTCAGTACCAAATAGCGATGTAGCTGCAAAGCCCCTATCCCACAGCTGTAGGTCTGCTGGTGCATTTGGATTATATGGGATAACTATGGTTTCTAACATGACACTGGGGTTGTTGTTTTCTTCTAAATATGTTGTAGGGGTGTTGTTTGCTCTGTTAGCTAGCTGAGCATCCCTTGTAGGCTCCAAGTATGTATAGGTGGGTGTGATGTATGTACTGGAGGTCTGAAGACTGAAAGTGTATGCTGTCGGGTCTTTAGGAGGAGTATGTAAACTTGCATTGAGGCCTTCATTGACAATATCCATTTGTTCTGCCCACATGCCACTTTGGGTTTCCATTTGGGTTGCATAGTCAATCAATGAGGTTGCACTGCTTTGGGAGCAGGAAGACTGAGGCCTAGCTAGTTTGCTGGCATAGTTGTTTTGGGTGTTTTCTCCACCAGGTGCACTGGCTTCTACTGGTGTTTTGTCTGTGTGTGGGTTATTTGGTTCATGGTATGGGTTGTGGGTCACAAGAGTCAGTATATTCGCAGTTTCTCTATGACATGCTGCCATCGGTGATGGAGGGGTGTGAGAAAGAAGTGATGTGCCTAAACTTGGTCTACGTATTTGATTGTATGTGATTTCTTTAAATAATGTCTTGACATCAGAGTGATTCTTTGGAAGCAGCCAATAAAAGACATTTTTTCCAATTAGGAATGAATAAGAGTTATTTGGTAGAACACCAGATATTCAGTGCAATTAATGGTGGTACATGCCCCATGGTTTTTGATTCCTAGGAAAAAATCAAAATTGAGAACCCCTATTTTCTCAAAGAATGATCTACACTAGGATGTCACAGACTTTCTGGCAAAGGACACCTTCCCAGAATGTTCTTTACCCTGTTGTATGAAACCTATCCTGATGATATCAATGGACAAATGTAGAGAATTTTTTGGCGTTGCTGCTGAACTTGAAGAGCAGTATAGTACAGCTTGCAATCAACGCTCCGTTCTTACGAGAGAGGTGAGTTACATAATTGTCCCAGGCGCACATGTCCCAACGCATCAGAATGATGTCTTATCTAGGAGCTGTACCCAAAAACATTGATGATATTGATGATATGGTATGATATAGCTACAATAGTATGGTGTCCGATTATGGTATGTCCTGATATTGCATATCAGGCCTTCTACAAGAAACTAACGAAAGGTAAGGTAGAGTTCACACAACCGACAGGCAGAATGTGTGACAGGACCGGTCGGCATGTCCTATCACTACACCATGCCCCTCGATCACCCCTCATTCGGCGATCGACCATGAGATAAGGATTCTACATGACAACTGTTCACTTCCTTAATTCCAACATATACATAAATGAATCAAGCTTTTAGCCTCTCAGCAAGACCTTCCAGGAAAGCAAACCCATCCTATGACAAACGCTCACTCATCAGTCTAGGTTACAAGACACTATCAAGTCAGATTACCTTGCTCACCGTTCGCCCGGTGCTACGGTTTGTTACTCGCGCAAAGTCGGCTACCATTGTCGCAAGCTCTGAATTGTCACGCGCCTTCCCAACCTCTCTCCTTAGACGAGCTACAACGCCTAGTTTGAATCGCGATGGCTGCTTTTCCTCCTCTGGTATTGGCTCGCTGAAGGATTTGATATTGGACGTCCTGATAAAGAACCATCATTGTTGTCTCAAGATGACGGTGATCAAGGATACTCACTTTTCGGGTTGAGTTAAACCCGAAGGATCGCTCAACTGCTTATATAATATATCGAGGAATCGGAAGGCCGGACGTGTCAACGCACGCCCACTATTAGACTGCATAACTTGTATGAACTCGAGCACAAGCTTCGAAAGTTCCACATCTGTCGTAGCAGAAGATGCCTCCTTTGCTAGCAACTCTAATTGGCGTGCCTTCTGTACAACGTATCGAGGAGGGAGCGCAGACCTGGGTTCTGGTACGATATCACTAATCTCGATAACTTCATTTGATCCCGGTTTCGTCCGCTTGTTTTGTTGGGAATCTCGAGTAACCGCATCTATTATATTGGTATGGTTCACAAGGACAGGACGAGTGCCGAGGTCCAGTTTGGCAAGACCACCGAGGATACCGACCATATCTGCACTATTTGGAGAAATTTTGTGGCGGGTATTGGCGGTCTGATATTTGACGACCTGAGGAAGGAAGACTCCAGCACAACGTGGAACGAAAAGAAGACAAGCTCACTGGTTGGGGTGGCGGCCATATGAAATCATCCTTATCCGAGTACCCTTCGTCGATAGCGAATTTCTTGAACTTCCTGATCCAATATTGGTAGTCCGGGGCTTGTTCAAACTTCAATCTGCGGGTATACCGAAGGAACTCCTCAAACACTGGTGGAATGCCTTTACACAGGTCCTCCGGAAGGGCGCTACGCTTTTCACGGATCAGTAAGTCATGAGCCTCGCTTGTTTTTGGGACACCCTTGCGCGTCCACAAAAGACCACGAGGTGTGAGAAGGTGAATTAACATGAGTGCCACTGCCTCAAGGTCATCTCGGCGAGAAGGTACTACAAAGATACTCTGAGTCACTCTACATGAGCCCACGAAAGAGACGTACCCTTGCCACGGCAGTGAACATTGACGGAGCTAGACATGGCGTTGAAACAGGAGCAGTTCACTGGTGAATGGGATAGCATACCTAAACCAGTAATTGCCAATGAAGTCCCTTTTGACAGTACTGTAGGGTATGTGACGCCTCGAATATGGATCGATATAACGCTTCGAGAATCCGAAATCGATCATGTATATAACTCTTTCATTAGGTGGTAATCCAAGAACACAGTTACCGAGTTGGATATCTCGGTGCAAAACACCACGTCCATGCATGAACTCGAGTCGCTCAATCTGGTGCCAGAACAACGTTTAGCCAATTCAGTCAACTTGATGTCTACATACCACTTGCATAGCAATACAACAGACACTTCCGATGTTCATGACCTCCCTGTTGTTCTTTCTATGAATACTATCCAAGCTTTGACCGAGGAGATCGATAGCAAGATAATCCCATTCTCCTACAATACCAGCATCCCAAAGTCGCGGAATGCCTTTTCCGCCTTGGATCAGTGGGTACAGGAACCGTTCAAAACGATTTGTTGGACATGGGTGGTGTACCCACTGCATTTTAAGTGCCACGACCTGACCATGGTGAATATTTTGAGCACGGAAAATCGAGCCTTTCATTGTCATGAATTAGCTCAATATTCAATCATCCACAGTGAGGCTGAGAAGGACCTGAATAGCCTGAGCCCAGGGTCTCATTCAGCCACCAGTTGAGCACTGCTGCAGGATAAGGGGGTGGTTTGCGACTGCTCTCCCCAGTGGAATACGATGTCGTTGCATCATCAGATGACTCGGAATGCAAGGAAGGCTCTGATTCTGATTTCGATATAGACATGGTGAGATGATGTAAAGAAGCGATATGAACAAAATTCTGAAATTTTAAGTATTAGACTGGTGATACAGACATGAGGCGAGATAACATACTTGAGTGGTTTAACTCATTATAGGTAGAATATCACGTGCTCATACATCAAGGTGATCGAATTTGGTGATCGAATGTATCAATGCTTTTGAGAAACCAGATCTTTCAAGCTGGAATTTTTGTCAAAACATCAACCTAGAAAGGATAGTACATATAGCCTGAGATATCACGCCTGGATTAGAAGGCCATAAGACTCTGACTAGGAGGGGATGGGATTCTTGATTTACACACAGGTCAAGTACAACTTTTTTGTCGTTGATGAAAGCTTGAAGGCACACCAAACACTGAGAGATCACTGAGAGATTCACCAGAAGGATCGATCGAGACAGAAGTATCAACGGCGTACATTACTATCCGAGTGTGTTGTTCTGGCTGTATCTTGACTGGGTTCAGAGATCTACATAAATAGCATCCTTCTGTTAAATCTTATTACTCATCTAGTGAGTAGGTCCTTTCATGAACTAGCATGTGTTATCCTGAGGTAACTCACTATTTACAGTCGCGGTGGATATAATTCCATCGCCGATCATTGAGGGGTCGTAGATGTCGTCCTCACCCGATCTGTAAATCCACACTAGGACTTATGTCATCGCTTCCGTCAGCTGATTAACCTGATGTCATGACCAGATCTTCCTCAGTATGAAACTTTCGCTCTTCTACCCTCGCCTTATCACCTACACTTCAAAATGACACATGAGGCAACATTAGACGCACTGAAGATTGAGGTCGGTAGACTCAGAGCGGACTTGGCGGGTTTACAGGAGACACATGGCACTAGAAACAACGTGACAATTGGAGATTATATCTTGACGCGGCTGGCCCAGTTGGGCGTCACGGTAATTTTGATTTATTCCAGGTGAAGAAGAGCATCTCGGAGGCTGAATGTCTATTTAAGAAAATGTTTGGCCTGCCGGGCGACTTCAATCTGGGTTTTCTGGATTTGATTGAAGACTACCATTCAATCGACTGGGTAGGTAACTGGTGAGCCGGTCAATGCTGAAGCTGAAGCTGCTGTGTGTTTACTGCTTTATAGCAACGAATTGAATGCGGCATATGCTGCTGATGGCTATGCTCGGGTGAAACAACGTTCTCCTGGTGTTGTTGTGACTACGTAGTTATTCATGTCTGCAATGAGTGCAATAGTCGTTCTAAGCATACTTTAGGTTTGGCGTCGGTGAATTATCTGCTATAAATGGTATCGCAGGAGGTAAGATGGGATTTCCTAGCATGTCTCGAGCTCACCTGATGAATGTATCCAGCGTTTTCTGAGATGGTACCTGTTCTTCACATTGTTGGCACCCCTAGCACTTTTCAGCAGAAGAGTCGACCCATTCTTCATCACACACTCGGTGACGGCAGGTGCTTTTGCATTGTCTAGAACAATGGAGTTTGGTACTCACGACCTGAAGATATGATGCATATAAAATTGCTTCCGGGCCATTCACTATCTCTCAAGCTGAAATTTTTAACAAGAACGAGGCTGCTAGTCAAATTGATCATGCACTATCAGAGTGTATTATGAGGGTGCGATAATTGGTGTTTTCCTCCAGTGAGGAACTAAACGCTCCTGTTTCTAGGCTAGGCCTGTTTACATTGCTCTTCCGACAGACATGGTGCATCAACAAATACCTGGGGAGCGCCTTGAGATCCCTTTGACTCGTCAGCCCGCGATGAATGATCCACAAACGGAAAATTACGTACTCAACCTCATTCGGGAATGTGTTGAAGAGGCGAAAGGGAATGTGGTAATCCTTGTTGATGCTTGTGTTATCCGTTTCGACGTCCAAGAAGAGGTGAAGACATTCTTAGAGAAAACTGGATTCCCTGTCTATTCGACACCTATGGGTAAGACTGCCATTGATGAAGATTATTGTCGGTATGGTGGAGTGAGCATTTACCTCCTCTGGAAAGGCTATATGCTAACGCTGGATTTCAGATTTATATTGGAAACATCACGCATCCTGTCATCAAGGAGCGCGTTGAGTCTGCGACATTAATCATGTCAATTGGGTCTCTTCTGTCGGACTTCAATACTGGTAATTTTTCGTATAACATTCCCACTGAACGCCACATTGAGGTGAGTGTCAAATATCCGGGTACATGAAGAGCCTCATCGTGTGCATAGTTGCATTCCAATAATACACTCGTTAAATATGGACTTTTTGAGGGGATCGGCATGAAGCAGCTACTTCCAAAATTGACTGAGATCCTGAAGGATTATCATCCTTATGCCAGCAAAATTCCTGTTGATCCTTTCAGCAGCATCAGCCCCAAAATTCAAGATAATGATGACTCGATAATTACTCATCAATATCTATGGCCTCGGGTTGGGCAGTTTTTGGAGCCTGAGGATATTATCGTTACGGAAACTGGTACTGCAAACTTTGGCATCCTTGATGTCCCGCTGCCTCATGGAGCCAAGTTGATCAACCAGATTCTTTGGGGAAGCATTGGTTGGTCAGTGGGTGCTACACTCGGAGCCGCATTTGCGGCTCGTGAAGTTGGCAAGAAGCGAGTCATCTTGTTCGTCGGCGAGGGAAGCTTGTGCGTATTCAGACCACTGCCACTGAAGCTACTTACGTTGCCATAGGCAATTGACTGTGCAAGAACTGTCGCCCATGATGTGCCATGGGTTGAAGCCGATTATTTTTGTCATCAACAATGGCGGCTACACTATCGAGCGCTACATCCATGGAAAGAACAGGTATGTGATTGCTTTCATGGGCTGTTGTTGACTGAACTTACCGATGAGCAACCATAGAAAATACAATGACGTCAGAAACTGGAAATGGACGAACATCCTGAGTACGTTTGCAGGGGATGTGGAGGGACAGCATGGGTCGTATTCGGTCAGAACTTGGTCAGAACTTGACCAGCTTTTGACTGAGCCTGCATTCAAAGCTGCAGACAAGATGCAGTTGGTTGAGATAGTGATGCCTGCAGAGGATGCGCCGCAAGCGCTTGAACGGCAGGCAGAGTTGACTGGCAAGGGCAATAGCTACTAAATGTAAATTTATGACGGAAACAAATTACACGAACAAATATGAACTGGCACACGACGGTTCGCACAAGACACGAACTGACATACTGGTTCGAACATACATGAACTGGCATATGACGTTGCGGTTAGTTCGAACAAACACGAACTTGCACACGACGTTGCGGCTGGTTCGAGGCAAAAGTCAGCTCAAGTCAAGTCACGTTGGACATATCAGATATATCAGTGGAATCCGTTCCTTCAGTTCTGCTATCTTCTCAACCGCATTTCATAAGTTTCCAGACAACATGAATCTTGTCCCACCGCAGCAACCCATCGACTGGAATCACTCACCTCAGGATATCACGCGTCTGACTCAAGAGTCTATTGACGCGGACCGTATACTCCTGGACAGCATCGCTACTCTTGGTCACAAGGACTGCAATTATGATTCTGTATCTACTGCTCCTCTGATCCTTTCCATCTTCATTCTGACATCTCTCATCAGGTTTTCGTAAGTCCATAATCTCATATTCATGGCCATCCGTCACAATTTGCCTATCAGACTGCCCTTGCACACGCAGAAACTAAATTAGACGCTGTTATTGAACCCCTGGCGTTCTATCAGAACGTATCCACCTCAAAAGAACTGCGAGATGCATCCAATGAAGCAGAAGCGCGTGTGAGAGATTATGGCGTTGAGTCGTCAATGAGGCTCGATGTCTACAGGGCCAAGGTAGCCGCTAAGGAAAATTTAGAGAAGAGTGGAGAATGGGTTAAATTGAGTGCAGAACAACAGAGACTGGTTGACAAGATGGTAGGTTGGACACAGTTAGTTGTCAGTCGAGGTAACGCTAGTCTAGATTCTCGATGGCACTCGTGCTGGTCTGGCCCTCAATGAAGCCGATCAGACAAAGTTGAAGGAACTCCAGAAGGATCTGTCCAAGGCTTGTCTTGACTTTGGTGTGCGTGTGTCTTCTTGCATTCTCGAACTCTCATCATGAATTTGAGTCATAGAAAAACTTCAATGAAGAAAATGTATGTCTCGTCTCAATCATCCCCCTATGCCTTCACCTCTCAATCGCTGTGCCTTTAGGGTATTATCACTTTTACACTCGAAGAGCTCAAGGGCGTTCCTTCTGATGTCGTTTCCGGGTATACCAAGCGCACGGAAGGTGGCAAGGACGTCTACAATGTCACTTACAAGACTCCTGACATCTTGCCACTTGTGAGTATGGTATCATCAATCAAGGTGTAAAATTAATACCTTTTGATGCAGTTTAAATACGCCGAGAACCCAGTCGTTCGTCAACGCGCTGTTGAAGGGTTTGAATCTCGGCTTTCCATCAATGTGGATTTACTCGATAAGGTTCTCGAGCTTCGTCGTCAGATCGCTAAGCTCCTCGGATACAACACTTGGGCTGATTATATCACTGAAATTAAGATGGTCAAGTCTGGGGCCGGTATCAAACAAGTATGTTGCTCCTTCTTCCATACCTGCGCTACATGGCCTCAGTTCTTCCTCTAGTTCCTCGATGACCTTGAGAGTAAACTCCGACCAGTAGGCGAGAAAGATCTCGCGGCACTTCTCGCTATGAAAGAGAAAGAGCACAAGCAAAAAGGATTCCCCTTTGATGGCAACTTCTACATCTGGGATTACCGCTATTACGATAGAAAATTCATCGAGGAGACTCTAAATCTCGATGATTCTCTCGTGAAAGAGTATTTCCCTGTATCCGTGGTAGTTCCTGCGATCTTACAAATCTACCAAGACCTGCTCGGCGTCAAGTTTGTTGAGATTGAGACATCGACATGGCATCCTGACGTTCAGAAATTTGCTGTTTGGGATAAGGATGCCAAAGATGAATCTGGATTTGTGGGTTACTGCTACCTTGACCTCTTCCCTCGCGGTATACAGTGATCTATCAAGTCTTTGAACTACACTAATGCATAGTTTTTTTCCATAGATTCCAAGTATTCTCATGCTGCAGTCTGGCCCCTCCTTCCAGGCTATGAACTCCCCTCTGGAAAACGCAGTTACCCGACTACCGCTATGGTAGCCAATCTTGCCAAACCAACGCCTGAAAAACCTGCGCTCATGCGACATGACGATGTCGTGACATTTTTCCACGAAATGGGACATGTCTTCCATGGACTGTTGTCCCGAACTCGATACTCGCGATTCCATGGGACATCTGTCGCTCGCGATTTTGTTGAGGCTCCTTCTCAAATGCTGGAAAATTGGTGTTGGGAACCCAAGGTTTTGGAGAAGATGAGTTATCATTATGAGAAGAAAGTGCCACTGGATAAGGAATTGATCGAGAAGATTATCAAGAGTCGGTATGTGAATGTGGGATTGTTTTATTTGAGGCAGTTGTTCTTTGCCAAGTATGATTATAAAGTGCACACTGACCAAGGTCAGTTTTTTTTTTAACTTGTTCTTGTTCTGATGTATTGAATTGCTTTTTTTTCCGTCTAGAGAAAACTGATTATACAAGACTATGGAATGACATGAGGGAGCAAATTTCACTGGTCAAGTATAAAACGGCTACGCCTGGCCAAGGTACCTTTGGCCATATCACAAGTGGATATGATGCTGGCTACTACGGGTATACCTATTCCCTTGTGTTTGCGGCAGATATGTATGGTGTGTGACCCGTTTCTTATCCAGATCACATCACCTTATTCATTCATTCATTCATTGTGATGTGGTGTAGCCACGGTTTTCAAAGCAAATCCTCTTGATCCTGGTCGTGGAAATCTCTACCGGAAAGAAATTCTTCTTCCTGGTAGTAGTCGTGACGAAATGGATTCGCTCAAGGTTTCGTTTCTTTTTTTGATACAAGTTGTGATTGATTGATTGATTGATTGATTGATTTTTTTTGGTACTCTCCAGAAATTCCTTGGCCGTCCACCTAACAATGATGCGTTCCTCAAAGAGTTATTTGGAGATGCTTCTCCTTCATCCAATCTTTAGTGATACCTAGAACTGCTGATGTGGCAAAAAAAAAATACGCATACATGTATACACTCTCTCAAAAAAATGTGATCGTTTCTCTCAAGACTACAACATTTAAATTAATCGTCCAAAGAATACTGAAAACAAGGTGTTCCTTGATAAACCCAGTCTATCGGTGAATCGTACAGAACAGATGCAGATTGAGCAGAGCATCTAAGTGACTATTAAACATAATTCATAGTAGGCAACTTTGAACACAAGTAAGACAAAAAAACACAAAAGCAACGACAGAACAGTGAACCCCACAAGATCAGTCGGTGACCTGCATACCTCGCTTGACCGAACTCAGATTCGCAGAATCCAAACTACTATTTCCTTCAACACTAACATCCCCCTCCCCCTCTTCCCCTTCTTCCACAATCTCATCTTCCAAGTCATCGTCTCCAACAGAGGGTAGACCTCTATGCACAACAAGCTTGTCTTCTCTACTACCAGGGCCGCCATCTCTTCGACTGTCTTCCTTTTGCATTTCGTCACGCATCACCTTGACATCTTGATCCACCTTGGCTGCAACACGATCGATGCCTGCTTCAGATAGTTTGACATGTTGACGTTGACTGCTCAGATGAGCTGAACGTTTTGGTGGTCGTTTGAGACGACGACGTGCGACCATGACTGGGACGGAACATTTCTATAAATATAAATAGTGATGAGTGCCTGTTTGTAGTGATGATGATGACGACGATAGACACTCCACTTGAATGAGGTAGTGGGAAGTTGATCCAAGTAGAATACTGGTGGGAGGGGAAAACAGAAAAGGGAGAGTTAAGTAAACTTGCATGCGAGGGTATGTTGTTAAACTTGTCGCTACCCATTCAACTGGCCCAGCCCACGAGAACCTACGATGAGCATTTGGGGGTTCATATAATCAATGATGTCTACCCGGAAGAGAAGAAGACCCAGCAATCAGCACAACGTTGGTAAAGGAGGCGGTTAAGAGCTTTTACCGAGAAGCATGTGTCGGGCATTCTTTGCGTGCCAGGCTTGACATGCAACAGTGACATGAAGGCGTGTACGCTGGAGGAAACTCGTTACTTGGCGCACAAGTATGTACGCCAAACCTTGACGCTTTGATGGACCCATGCTCAAATTTCCCGAAGAGGAAAGGGTGAAAACACAGAGACTCACCTCTTGCTGGCTCCTGAGTTTAGTCGTCCGGTCAATCGGATTCGGAATCTCAGGGTCAACTGAAAGGAAAAATTCAGGGTAAGGATGACATGAGGGTTCAAACAAGAGACACACTTTTGCTCTCGTTCTCGACGACAGTAACGACGAACATGTCATCTCCGTCTCGCAGAACAGTTCCGATGCCCCATTCCATGGCATAGCGACTCTCTTCGCTGAGATCACTGGCAACGATATATTTCCGTTTTTTTCTCTGACCTAATTTTGCGGCAGGATCGCCCTGGGTAACGGTGATGGTGGCTCGATCTCTCTCGAAGAGAGGGCGGGAGGTGTGGTGGGGGAGGGGATCGTGGGACTTGACGGACTTGCGGCGACGAGAATTGCGTTTGCTGCGGGCGACCGAGTTGAGAGTCGACTCAAAATAAGGCTCGGGGGGCACGACGACGTTGACGCCCTCGCCCAAAGGGTCTGGCTCTGCCTCGTCAATGGCGCCCGGGCCGTCTTGGACAGGAAGGGGGACGATGAAAGAATTCTGCTCAGTGTTATGTTCAGTGAGAGGGTCGCAAGGATCGTCGTCGTCGGAATAGTCGGCAGTCTCGTCCCCTGAGTCGGGGTAGTCAGTGAAGGCATTGCGGGGATGGACTGAGGGGGTGTCGGAGAGGTCAGTTTCTGAGTGGGCAAGGGGAAGAGGCGGGATGGGGGGAGGGTCGCGATGCCTGGCTCTGCGGAAGAGAAAGGGCGACTGGGACCGTGCGCGGGAGCGACGAGGGAAATCCCGCCCTCGCTCTCCGTCGTCGTCGTCGACACTGTCCCGCGTGTTTGTCCGCGACAACGACAGCCCTGTGAACATCGAGCTCAGATACGAGGTCATCGTTGGGTGTAGACTTGATCACGTAATCTACTCTATCACAATATTATTATTCTACTTGTGGCTACTTGACCACATACTGCGGCCTCGCCATCTCCTCGACCATCATCCGCTCACTGTCCCGCCGTCCTTCCCGTGCCATCTGTCGCAGCATCAGCACTGTGGAATCCAGCTGCGGACTGAATCTCCGGGGGTCAAATACCGACAGTCCCTCCTCGAGCTGTCCAAAATTCAAATTCTCATACCACTCCTGCAGGTCATCAGGATCCACTCCCGTCGGCATAGCCCATGCTCGGAATTGCCGGTGTTTCGTTGCACGGTATAAATCTCGCACCTCATTCGGCTGCTTGCTCGACTGGATTATACTCCATTTCACGCTCCCTTTGATCCAGCCTCTTCAGCATTGTATGATCGACACGAGAAATACTCACATTTTTTCTCCATGTCCACAAATGCCTCCCATGGTCTCGTTGGTTCATTATCCAGAAAGCTCAGCGTTTCAACTTCCAGCAGCTTCATCGGTCTCTTCGTCTCTGCTACCGTCTCATTCACCGGTTCTACAAATACACTCATCACCCCAGATTCTTCCAATGTTTCAAAAGTCGCCCTCACATCCTGTATACAGCTCGTCACGCTCACTTTCAATGAGAAAGCTATCAAATCTGCCCACCTGTTTTGGAAAACACCCAACCACTTCTTCCGCTACGTTTTCCAACATGCGCACACACGCTCTGAATATCCTATCCCCAGTCTCTTGTCCACCTCCCGTTAACCTTGCATCCATCTCGTCTAAAGAGATGTACTGAAACCCAAATATCTGCTTTGTGTTATGGTACGCCACGATCACCCCATCCATACCGCCTATCCGAACCTGGAATCTTAGAACACAACGCATCAATATACCATTGAATAGAATCCAGGTAATTTACATACTGGTATTTCAAGAACGCAGACCTAACAAGATCAAAGTATTCTCTCTCAAAACTTTCGTATTTTCCGTGCTGACTGCGAATCAGATATCCAGAATTTTCTTCAAAATTGAACAGATCAATGCGGATAGGCATGCAAGCACGCGTTTTAATGTCAAATACACCGCTTCCGGGTAACCGCGCATCATGACAATCGAGCTGTGAACGCATAATGAAATTGTTTGTCTAGAATATTTTATCAACGAATTTCCAAGTTCTTCACGTTCGCAGAAACTGACCTTGGTAAACCTAAATGCATCTCTCTTGCCCTCCCTCTCTGGAAGCGACAATCTAGGTTTCGACCTCAGATACTTATCAAATACTTCCTTTGGCAACGTCAAAAATTTCTCCAACATCAATCCCTATCCGCAGAATCAACGTAGCTTTCATCTCAGTTATCATCCTTGCTTACCATCCAAGTTAATATGTTTTTATCCCCGTCATCACTTCCACTCCCATTTATACAATATTTCCCAGTTCCCCCTGCACTATCCTCCTTCCATTTAAATAGAACCGAAGTCGGCATTCTCTGCCCCGACGTAAACGTCCCCTTAGTGTCACTGAAATCTCTACTCAACGTCGAAATATTCACTCTCTTGTCCCCGGAAATCAAGAAATACAGATGACACATCATTCCTGAAAGCGATGAAGTTGAACCAGCGAATTTTTTATGATGCTCATGCATGAGGATGGGGATATCTGGGTCTGACGAAGGGGGCTGAAAAGGTTCAATTTGATCGAATGCAAAGTCTTCTACCGAAGGAATTTCTTTGAGATACGGGGAATAGTTGTAGACTCGAGAACGTGGATCCTGTAACCAATGCACGCCAGGACTGGTAATGACACACCATCCGTTCAGAAAAATGAGAAAAGACAGACTTAAAATCTGATCTTACTTGAAAAGTACTCGCTCGAGGTTATGTTGTAAACGTGCAATAGGTAGCTGCTCCAAAAGTGGTTTGACTTCTAAAATCACAAACATTCATCAGCCACAAAATAGGAAACATGCGAATAGATGATGTACCTTCTAGAATGTTTGGGATACTGTCGATTTCAAGCACTCCTTCAACTTTTTTCGAATAACTCGACGGAGATCGTCGACGTGTATGGGAATATTTCGGCTTCGAATCTGTCTGTGTTATGGCCCGTTCTTTTCCTTCTTTCTCCCCAGCTTCTCTCTCACTCATTTCCTTGCCATCAAGTCCCGCTAGAGACCCAAAGGTTCCTACAAAATCACAGATTGGATCAAACACACTCAATGTACCAGGGTTCAGAAAAAACGTACCCTCCTGTGGCTTTTCGTCATTACCGACAAGATCTAGCTGACGCTTCCCCGCCTTCAATTTGTCCAGTGAAACTTGAGATGATGAAATGTTCGATGTAACTCGACGAGACTGCTCAAGGTGTGCAAGAACCATTTGGAGCTTTTGTTTTAGCTTACCGTTCAACGATTGGAAGCCAGTACGAGTCTTATTGTCATCATCATGCGGATGAGAGCTGTCCTTATCCGGTTCCTTATTATCACGAAGCTCCAAAAATTGAAAAGCGCCAGCAGCAAGGTATTTATTATACTTGTCAAGTTCTCGACGCCTTACACGCTGCCCATGTTTAGATTTCATGGCAATGGCTTCTAGCTCACTTCGTAAAAGACGTCGATCTGCTAGAGAGAGTCGTCGAAGAATTCTTGGAACCGTTCGTTTTTTCCCCTCTTTATGACGTGACGCTTCGCCTACGCCTTTGGTTGAAGGTGAGACGACTCCAGTCGTAAGAGACTCTTGTACAGGAGTGATGGGTACGTTCTCTGGCAACCGGGATTGGACACATGATTGAGAACTGGTTTCGCCAACAATTCCCTCCCGTAGAACTTCATAAACTGAAGGAACAGAGACACTCTCTGCGGGCGACGAGTCGGAATGTGTAGGTTGTTTGCATAGTTGAGGTCTCTCTAACGTGTCGAGAGTGATGATATTTGTCTTCTTTTCCTCTTTTTTCGATACTTCTTCATGCGAAGCAGAAGAAGAAGAAGAAGAAGAAAAGTTCGAAACAAGTTTCGGTTGTCGGTGTGGCAGTACAGGGCGCTTTCGGTCTTTCTCGCCTGTAGTTTTGACCTGATCTTGTGGAACCTCGCCGAGCGAAATCATTCGATCAAATTCTTCCCAGTGATTGTTGAGGAGCGTGTGTGTCGAGAATTGACGAATTGTATGCAGTCCATTCGTAGTCAAATAACGTGAACTGGTGGTGATGAAGGCATGCTTCATAGCTTGTTCCACTTTGTCAGCCTAACGCGTGTTGTTGTAGGAGGGAGAAGGTTGTTGCAAAGTGAAAAAAAAAAAAAGAAAAGAAAAGCAAAGGCGAGATGGATACAGAAAGTGGTCAGAAATTTTGAGAGTAGATTGTACGTATTACCAAGAAAGGAAAGCGGAGCCCTTGATCGGTGATGCCCAACAAGGTTCCTCTGCCATCATCAGAGTCATCATCACTTCCATGGCTGGTTTCTTCGCATCAGTAATTCAATGGATTTCTGGGTGCGTGCCTATGAACCCGGAGTAAGAACCATTTACGAATCCTAGTGTGTACAGACTGTTCTTCTCCAGACAGGCTGAGATAACCGTCGTCGGACTTCAAGTACCTCATATTACTGTTTCTGTTCTTCAAAAGTTTCTCTGTTTTTCAACGCGAGTTATTCTGGTTTTCTCTAGGCGTCAGGAAAAACTTCTTTTGTCAATGTGATTACTTCCGGACAAGTGCGGTCGATTCTTATGATCATTCATTTGAGCCTCGAGTGCTGACAATCTTTTTGCGGTGTTGTTCTTGTCATATCTACCCTGACAGTGGAGCGAAGACGTGGTACCAACGGTTGCCTTCAACTTTCGAAAAGTCAGAAAAGGGAATGTGACAATGAAAATTTGGGATGTCGCTGGTACGCTTCTCATCTCCTGGCCCTTGATACTTGCTTTACTCTCGTCTTCCTCCAGGTCAGCCTCGATTTCGGTCCATGTGGGAACGGTATTGTAATGGTGTCGATGCAATTGTGTAATGTCTCTTATCGCTCGCAGGGTCATCTCTTTACTGATGCAGTGCGACTTGTGAGATAGGTTTGTGGTAGACTCAGTAGATGTAAGCAGCAACCTATCACTACTTCCTGCTCTACATCCTCAAGCTCTCCCTTTTTCTTCAGTCAGAGAAATTCAGTTCTGCGCGCTTTGAACTCCACCAATTATTATCTCAGCCAACACTTAGGGATGTACCACTACTCGTAGTACGTCGCTACCGTATACAGTCACTTCCAGTCTCATCGTGCTCACTTGTCTTTTCCTAGTTGGGAAACAAAAATGACTTAGAAGGACATGCTCCTGTGAAGGAACTCATCAAGTGCTTGTTCGTCCTTTCTCGTTCCTTGTTTCCTATTACCTGGATGCTTATACGTCTTTTTCAGGCAATTGGATAAAATCAACAACAGGCCGGTATCGGTGAGTTTCTTTTTTCTTTCTTTCGGACACTCGACATACCTCGAATTCAGTGCTATTCGGTAAGAAAATCGACCTCCATTCTTCCACTTCACTAATTCCATCCTCAGTGTTCGATGAAAAGTCAACACAACCTGTATGTCTTAGGTCTGAATTGTTGATGTTTACATGAACCCAGTATTATAGGGACATTATTCTCCAATGGCTTGCAGGCAGAGGTCACTAGCACATCACCTACCAGTCATGTTCGTTGCTGCTCCGTCATGTATTCTTCCACAGCACTATCCTCTCGTCCACTCTCTGCACTTATTTCCAGTATTCACTACCTCTGTCTTCTCCATTGCTTATGTATATACACATATTTGTACTACCAAACGTAAAGCGAAGGTCAAAGCAGCAGGGCTATGTAACAACAAAGGTGAAAGCACACATGGGTATAAATACAATGAAAATTGGTAAGATGCAAGAATGGGACAACGGAAAATAGTTGGTTATCGCCGCTGGGCCATTTGTTTAGTTAAATTATCAATATACATCTGCAGCATTTCATTGCTGGACATCAGTTTATCCACGTCTTTTTGTACTGCTTGTACTTTCGCGAGCATGGCTGTAAAAAAATGAACCGCATTCCGAAAGGACGAAAAAGTTGATAGAGGACTGGAAAGAGCACTGATAGGAAAACGAACCCTGAAGACCTTCTTGACTGGCTTTTATTTCCCTAAAGTAACGTTAAGCACAGAGTCCATATTGGAAGAGTGAACAAGAGAGAGAGAGAGAGAGAATGCACTTGATAATTTTCTCTTTCCGGATAGCTTGGCTGACCAGGTCATTTTCTTGTGGAGGAGTAGCAAGTAGACCCCAACCAATGGTCTCTTCTTCCTCTTCTTCATGTATGAAGCCCGAGAATGACATGATTTCTCAGGAATTTGAAGAGCAACAAGATATTCAAATCCGAGGGGGAGCAAAGGAATAAAGTCCTCGATCAATGATAATGATGCGATGGCAGCTGGTCACGTTTCCCTCTACATCTTCCGCTCCTAAAGTTATTGCACACCATTAGTTAACTCACCACGCCTGAGTAATAGACATAGGATTCTCTAGTCACAGGAATTTTCCAGACAACCTTCCTTCCAGCACACGAGCTCTTTTAGGAAAAGTTCACCCTTTCCCTACGGGTTGAACACCGTCTAATTGTTACACAGAACCTGTTCTCCCTGGTATGATGATCTATATGGTTCACAACGCACGAAGACTGCTGGGTGCTTACACCCATGAATTACAACAACACCTTTATTCAGTCATACGTTTTACGGACGTCTATTCATGATCAATATTGCCTATAGGATTCAGACCACCTTTTTGTCTGCACCTCTCTATGGAAAATTAGTCATAGCCAGTTTTCCGGTCGATTTCTCGATTTTCTGCGATTCTTGATCAACTTCAAGGTGTACGGAGAAACTTGTGCTCTACCCATTCTCACGAGGCGATTATCACTGCTGAAACGGGACCCGTGGTGCAAGGAGAGGGAGAGGGAGAGAATTAAATGGAACAGAAGAAGAGAGATGGAGAGAAGGATTGACTGGACATCCAGCTGATATTTCCTGTATTTATTTCATGAATTCTGAAGTTTGAGCCAATCAAATTGCGCGCTGGTTCCCACTGACGCGTCAACCCCGTGTTCTTGCCTCCGACAAACGTCTACATTATAATGTCAGATTCCAACACCCTCCTCGCATTCAAAGCAGGACGAGCCTTTCGGCGTGAAGGTTCCAATATTGTCGAGCCATCGCCTACCAAGGGTGCCATCTTTCTCATCAACGGTGATGACGGACTGTTACACTTTCAGTGGAAGAATAGGGAGTCTGGAAACATGGAGGAGGTGCGTTTAGGGGCCAACCATTCAATTGCAGAGTTAAGCGCTTGGCCACGATTTTCAGGACTTAATTTTGTTTCCCTCCGATGCTAGCTTTGTCAAGGTGACGCAGTCGGCTGGGCGAGTCTATGTACTCAAGTTTTCTTCTTCAAACCGGAGAGATTTTGTGCGTACCAATAACTTATTGAATTAATCCTTAATGACCTTCAATCCAAGTTTTGGCTGCAAAACGCATCACCAGCTCGTGACGAGGAATTTATGAATAATTTGAATGGTCTCCTTGAGGATCCGGACTATGAAGTACAGTGGTCTTCTCCCTCCGCTCCCCAGACCCAAGCCTCCTCGTAGGTCTTCTTCCTGCTCCCCAAGGACCCATTATCCAGGATATAACATGTTCAACCAATCACCTTGTATTACACTTCTACGCCGTTAATTCTCAGATCTTCTTTACCCACATCTCTACCTGCTTTCAATCCAACTTCAAATCTTGCCTCTGAATCTCAAGTAATGCCTGAGCAAGCCGCTGCTTTCTCGAATGTTCTCGGAAATAGCGATTTTCTTTCTAGTGTCCTTCAAAGCCTCGGAGGTACCGATGGTATCAATGCTCCGCCAGGTATATGCCATGTCCTTCGTGTTGCTGTATCTTGTTCTAATGAGACGAAATCCCCGCCGGTAGACATCTCGTTGACTGACGTCCTTTCATCTAACAACATTGCACCACTACTCACATCTCGTCCAGAACTTGTTTCCACACTCTTTCCTCATCTACCTCCTGACCTCCCTGTGCCTCCCTCAGCGGAAACTCTACAACGTGTCATTCGGTACGTTATTCTGTTCACCATGCCCTTCGCCCTCCGATCGCTAATCAACTTGTCCTTGATCGTTCACATGCTCCATTATGAAATCAGCTCCCCCTACTTTAGAGCAACAGTATCTAGTCTCGATCGAGGTCTGAATACAGGACTACTAGGTGGATTTGTGCGCAGTCTTGGTCTTCCCGAAGAAGCTGGTACTGGTGTTCTACCCTTTCTTCGCGCTATCCAAGAACGAGCTGATCGGGAACGTTCGGAATCAGCATCCGATAATAGTGATTCTATGGAGACCGAGTAATTGACTTTGGAGAAGCGTTTGATCGGACTTTGACTTTTCTGCCTCCATGCTTGAATGACAGGTGGGATTATAGACGGTAAAACTATCAGTTTTGATACGGTCGAGTTGGTCAGAATTACATATCTGAATGTCACTCCAAAGTTACAAGGCGTTCACTTTTTAGCAGCGCCGAAAATTCATATACAATTCATTTCAAACAGTCATAGGTGAGTGAAGGATGCCGCTCCAATTTATGTAGATACAATGCAGCGTGATCAAAAAACCTTGTTTTTGGCAAATTGGCCATGGGCCTCGAGGTGATAGGAGGTGATAGCTACTCCATGGTCGATCCAGATCTGGGACAGCACGGTCTATGCGTGCCATATCATAACCTTGGCTGCTTTCCAGGAGTCTCCATAATCAACGTTTCAGAACTTTGATGTCCCAGTTTCCCAACAGACTGGTTCTCACATTGACATGTTAGTGTACTTCTGAACATCAGTTATGTTTCCTCAACTATCGGAGCTCGGCCAGTAGTATGCAGTATTACTGAGGCTGGCTGGAATCTTTCTTCTCTTGTATATCCAACCTAGCAACTTCAACGCCATCTTCAAGACCGGAACTATTGCTTCGAGACGCAGCAATCTTTGAGGGAGTGAATATAAGGGGACTCCACAAACTTAACCCTAACGATACGGGAACTATCACCCCTTCTATGAAATTGATCAATTCACTCAGGAGTATTAAAGGATGGATCGGTATACTAGATGACAAGGGATACAAGAGGATGGATTGGTATACTATAGGACGAGGGTTAGTATACAATATCGAGGCGATTCCTCAGAGGACCACCCAACACAGACTCCAACACCTAAGATCAAGGACGACCGATCACTACGACAGCTCCATCAACCTTGAACTACCAATGGAACCGCTCATCTACATTACTGGTTAGCCAGAGAGGAGATGAATTAAGTTCACTTACTATACCAACATCGCCTTTTACGCACACTCTTTGGCGTCTCCTGTGTCAGAGTTGCATAGCACAGTCAACCGACGCTACTAGCTGCTGGATGGATACACTCATAGAGGACTGATGAGTCCCTCTCAGACGGGTGGGAGTGCGTGACAGTTGTACAGACCTACAAAGAGATGAAAAAACCAACTGCCAGGTGCAGAGAAGACACAACACACGGGTGACTCCCGGAAAGAACGTTTCATTTTTGGGACGATAGTTTGTGTAGAGTCAAGTTATCGACGTGATTACATGACCTGCCTTTGGTTCAGAATTTCTATGTCATCTTTGTAAGTTCTCGTACATGAACAGGTTATACTGGAGGGAAAGATACCAATTGAAGGGCACACGAACGGTATTCTCAAACGGTTCATGGTGACTGATGAACAGCGGCAGCTGTGCGTTCGTGTGATTGGCTCAACTGCCTCGCTCTCAGCTTCTTTATCAGGAAACCAACCTAGACATATGGCAGGAGGTGGCTATGAATCTCAAGGAACATGACTGCATGGATGCCTAAGGAGAAGCCACCGGGAAACAATCATGCCGGAAGAACGGTCCCGCAATGAAGGGGTACACACACCCAATGGAAGTTGAGACAGGTTGAGACAGGGCATGGTGCGATCGGCATGTCCCAGGAGACTGGATCATTGAATAAACAACATAAGGTACACGGTCAGAACTTGTCCACAAGTATGATACAATATGTGCAACCTGCACGAACCTATAATTGTACTGTCATATGTTAGAGAACATCAGATGAATCGAAACAATCGGATACTGACCTGCTGAACAAACGCACAGAAGAGAGAGAGCAATAGTTGATCTGATTCAGAGGGGGAGCTCTTTGCCTCAATCAACAACTTCCTCGACATCGCTGAGTAACTGTTCTCGCTCCATTCGTCGCTTGTAAGCTTTGACCTTCTTTGCTAGATCTTTGTTTGGTTGACAGTCAACCAATCGGAATGACTTGCTACAGCCGAATACAGGACACTTGTTTAGTGAATTTGGAGTGCGAAACGCGAATTTAAGGGCTTCAGCCGAAAATGAATGCCCGCAGATCTTCGACGTGTAGGGGTCATCAAGGGGCCTTCGCGTAATGGGGCACTCGTATTTTTGGCTTATGCCTCCGACTTCGACATCATCATCGTCATCGCTGTTGTCCCCTTGTTCTGGAACGATGAAAGTTTCAAGTCAAATGGTGTATCTGCCTATGTCTGCTTGGAAGTGAACGTACCTCGAGGAAGTTGTTCAGTGATCGGGGGCATTGGCATACCAGGGTGTTGGGCTTCCTATTTTTGAGAAATGAAGAGCCGAACGAGACGATCACTATCAAGATGGCCTTTACCCATATGCTTGTCTTAAATACAGTATAAGCATCTTGTTTGGCATACTTTTGCCGAAGAGTCTTCTTGTTGTAATTGGCTAAATTCGCTGTGGCATCTTTTGTGTAGACTTGTCCAATCTCGACCTAGCCAAGCATGAGGGCAGCTCCTTTGTTCGAGCTACACACCTACTATCTTTTCTCCTTCAATACCCCTCTGACGTAATTTTGCCAAAGTATCAGTGTAGACATTGATGGAGGCGACAAAATCCAGGCTTTCACACATGTAGCCATCAATCTCCTTGACTTTCTGTAGTATGTATCTCAAATTAGCTGTAAATCTGACATAGAAACACTGCATTCCGCACCACTTTTGCATTATTGTCGTCAAGATCGGCCAGTGCACCTGCAGCCGATCCGTACATGCCGAACGTACGACTTGTGACCTCTGCCAGTTTTTGCCAGTCTTCTGCGAGGTTTTGCAGTGTGTTTAGTTGGTTTCGCTTCAACGCCTGATTTGGAAAGTTTTCCACGTCAATAGGGTCGTCAGAATCAGAATCTCGGTCATTGGAGACCTCCTGTAGAGCGCGCCGTTTGCCTAATGATTTCTTGCTGGTAGTTTGCTCCCCATCACTCTCTTGGACCTCATCTCTAATTGGATGCTGTGGAGTTATGTCGTCCTCAATATCCTCCATGTCATTACGGCGCGCAGCTTTCCGGCGGGAGAGTCTAGGCATGACGCGACTCTAATAGGAGCACAGCCACGCCCACGCGCCGGTGCTTGGCAGAGGCGTCTAGGACAAATAATCGGATACTGGCATCAGGGATCATAACCAGCACCGAAGCCATGTTCGCAGGTCTTGGTCTGGGGCTCCTTGCTCGCACGGGCCAACGGTGGGCACCTGCCTTTGCGCATAAAATCGTACTTCCACGTCTGCCCACTCTTTTGTTCTCCTCATTCCGTCCTTTCCATGCCACCCCTTCCATCGCGGTCACCCTGAACCAGGCCACCAAACGCAAAAGGCATAAAAAAGTGCAGAAAACAAAGTCGCCCAAACTCGATGTCTGCCCCCAAATGAAGGGCGTCTGCACACGCTTATTCGTCACAAAGCCCAAGAAACCCAATTCGGCCAAACGTAAAGTCGCCAGAGTCAAGTTATCGAACGGAAATACTGTATTGGCGTATGTCCCAGGTGAGGGCCACAATCTTCAGGAGCACAGTGTCGTCCTCGTGCGCGGCGGTAATACCAAGGATCTCCCGGGTGTTGGGTACGTGATTGGTTGATCGGTTGTTTCAAATTTGCTGACCCAAACTGTTACAGTTATAAAGTTGTTCGCGGTGCATTGGACTTTAATGGTGTAGTAGGAAGACGCACGGCTCGCAGCCGATATGGGTGCGTCCTTGCCCTTGTCAATCTAGCTCGCTATGCTGAATTTTATTGTAGTGTGAAGAAAACCAAGTCATAAGACTACTCATGCATTCTCCATTCTCTACTATTGTAATTGAATCCAGATAGTCCTGAACAAAAAACACCCATGAAAATGTCCCAAATTTAAAACAAGTTTGTCCATATGAACTTCAATCAAGTTTCCTTAAATTACCCGTCTGTCGCAGTCTCTCTTCTCGTTCTTTCTGTTTCCTTGTTAACTTCTCGATCTCCATATTCAATGCCCAACACCACCCATTTCTCTCCAGCTTGCTGCGGGCTCTGCAAACCAGATACTTGTGCTTCTCGGATAACGGAGGTATCGAAAATGGTTCTTGTGTATTATGATTGACAGCTGAGTCCATATTGGGCCTCAAAGGAATTGCAGCCGCATGTTTGCGATAACATATCACAAACAACATGTCCTCATCTCGATCATCCGCTTCAAGGCCGTCCTCGTACCGACGAGCCATGGATGGTGCGTTAGGTCTGAATTCTCCCTTTGCCAAAGTCAACGCCGCGAGATATCCAGAAATTACGTAGGCGTCAATAAGATTTACTTTATTCTTGTTCACCAAATGCAATGATTTGGGAGGCGAGATGCGAAACGAGATCAAATGGCCATCCACCAAGAAGAATTGCACAAGCCTGAGCAAATGTCAATCACCTGCATTCCGCCGATTGAATACTTTACTCTTACTGATATTGTCCACGGAGACCCTTCCGCATGTACAGTCTTCCTTCCTTGACGATCGGTTGACATCCATCGATTATGCACCAGTTGAACAGAGTATCTAATGCTGGATATGGAGTTGAAAGATCCTGATGCTCCGGAGGGACTTCATATTCATCACAAACCCTGATTTGCGGTGTTACACGAGGGCGTTGAGTTTGCGCAAGATCAATCTCATTCTTGGCATTCACCCTGTACCGTTGCTTCCAGTACACAACAAGGGACTGCAAACGTTGAACCCATTCACTCGCCACGTGGCGCGAAAAAACCTGTATAAACGTCACACCAACATCAACCTTCGTGTCAGAAATAGATTAGATGGACGATACCTGTCACATACCTCAAAACGAACAACGCGCCCAGTGTTAAGCAGCAGCTCAAACGATCGCTTCACCCTGATATAGGGTTTACGGTCTGACCTGTTGAGGCTCTCATCCCCACCTTCGTCTTCATCATCACTATCCATTCTTTCGTCTACTCGGGACGAATCATGAAACCAACTTTCTTCAGCCAATCGATCATCTTTCTGATCATGATGTCGCTGCGGGACCAACTGGAATGCCCTTCGAACCATAACAATGCTTCGCAAGTCACAAACGCCATGCGCATGCATAAGATGATAAATCCCTCGTTTAATTTCAACTTTCATTGTGGTTTGCTTATACTCTTCCAAACTACTTGACATCAAAGCACATCCTGGTGGTGATGGAGGTTGCGCTCGATGGGGAGATAGTGTGAAAAGGTTGCCACAATGACTGACAAGATACAGTGATTGCTTCGCTTGAGTACCGGGCCGAATGTGCTCGACATAACCCTCAATTGCGGGAGGCTGAACGAGTGGCATGCCATTCTTGAGGTGCAGGAAGGTGGGATAGTGTTCTGCTACCCGGAGCTCAAGGACAGGAGCTTGGGGTGACTTATCCTGATCAGACGGAATGGTTGGAACATTCGGCCATGCACTCACGTTCTTGAATGCAAGTCCACACAGAGCAGACCATTCCCGATACTCGCCTTCTGCATTGAAGTCATTCCATATCCAATCCACATGTGCTCCTGACCTCCAAGCCAATTGCAATGTTCTTCCCTTCTGTCTTTCATGCTCAACAAAATCACTCCAACCCGGGACTGATTTCAAAGATTTCGTACACAATGCGATGATGTTGTGCCTATTCAACATCCTGAGCGCTGTTCCGTGATCGACGAAATCGAAGCAAGGAAGTTCGAAGACGACTCTGAGTCCTAAACGAGGATTCCTGATATCGATACTCTTGGGAATTTCACCACCAAGGGCACGCCTCGGGTATGAGCCTTCAGACATCATTTGCCAAAAATTCCACAGATAACATACCATAATTTCCATGTCCAGTCATACGCCCGAGAGTGACTTCTGGTTTTGAAAATATAGACACAGGTTCCCTCTGGTTCATTCCTACTCAATTGAGATTTCAGATAGGCTCGCATGGGTCGACTGGTGACGCAGAAAGTCATATCGACAAAAGAATACAAAGAAAGATGCGTCCGGGGCGATTTCAGAGGTATGAGATACGTAAGGTGCTTGTGTCCGACCGTCCATTCCTGAAGTGATGTACTCTGGAAAAATTGACATCAGTCACTATGCGCTATCGAAGGGTCTGAAACTCACGTAGTCTCCATAAATCTCAATAAAATCTTGCCGCCATGCGACAACGAATTCAGCCCAATCTTGGTGTTGCAGATCACGGGTAGTACGGTGCACTGATTCATGAAAATGCACACCCAGGCACTCAGCTTTGGTCGTGCATACCCTCACAAGCATCCTGTCTTGTATTTAATTTAATTGACGAGATCTATAAGCCGTAAGACAGTGAGTACCTCTAAGGACGACATCTCCCCAGGCAAGACCCTGTAGAGGGTTACTGAGAGATGATTGTACGCTTGCCGCGGCACTCGTTGTCGCTTCGACGGTCGCAGAAGTCCTACCCAAGACCTCGGTAGGGGATGCAGCTCCAGACGCTGCGAAGTCTTGCACCTCCTCGTGGTAATGAACCTGTTTCTTTCCCTTGCCCTTTAGTCTGCTGGTGGATGTTGCCTGAGAATGAGTGACCTGAAGCGTAGAGGGTTGACCAGACTGGGACCTAGGTACTGTATTCCAGCCATCTTTATGCGGCTGCAAAAGATCTGCGTCAGCAGCTGTGGGGGCGAGGCTAGTATCCCTGTGCGCTGCTGGTAGTTCTAAGTCTAAGAATGGATCATACTGATACAAACGATCACCGGTGGGAACATGGCTTATTTCAGTTGGAAGAATGGAGAGAGACTGTTGTTCAGCCACAACGGGTTCATCAACACTGACACCAAGGAGGCGTCCGACCTCGAAAGTTGCACCAATCCAGGGGTTGGCGCAAATGTCTTGAGATTCCTCGTTGCATCGTCGGTGTCTTCTATGCCATATAGCACCCCATTCGGTCTCCTTCCACCTCTGAAGTAACGCCTCTGCCCTCCCCCTCTCCTCAGCCTCACCCCAATCCTCCTCTCTCCCTCCTTCAGACATAAAGTGATGAAAGGCATCGTCTTTTATGATTTGGGAAACACCATTCGATGCACTTTCCTGCGTCCACACTCTTCCCAGAAATATCCCCCTGTGATGATGTCTGTGAACATGAGCCTCTGTCTGGGATATCAGCTTTTCTGGCATGGGACCAATGAATATCCGTCGATGGAAGTGAATTGCAGCGGATGTACCATCTGGGCTGCGCTGGCTTTGGGGAGAAGATGTGGCAGAGTCCATAATTAGAACGACTCAGAAAACCACTCGAACCAGGTTAAATGGCAAACTTGTTGGACGTCAGTGGGGACTCAAGAGTGGGGGGTTTACTGAGGGAACTACATATTTACATATTAGCTACACACAAGTTCTGGTATCTTGGGGTTGGCGCGAGTCAAACACTTGCCCCTGAACACGTCTAGCTACGTTTCACAATGTCGTCAATTATCCTTGCTACCATCACGCCAATTCAGTTGCTTTTGCATGATCTCGTGTGAATCCCTGACATGGCGCTCCGACTCGTCCCGTTCAAATCTGGTAGTGGTGTTCAGAACAGTCGTTCGAGAGATACAAAACACTTACTCAATCTTTCCACCTTTGACATGCATATCTGGTTCGCGGAGTGCGAAAGGATTGACGTCGGTATTCGGGTTGAGGTTGGCCAAGCTGTGATTGACAAAACGGTGGGTTGTTTCATCGGATCTCACCGCATAAATGACGTCGAGGAGTTTGGCATCCTGTGGAAGGCGCCAGTAATCAATGGCAATCTGAGGAGCAGGCATATCGGTCCTATAGACGTGATTGAAAAGTTTATGCGTAGGGGAACAACAGAAGCCTACCATTCCGGTATACGGCCCGCTTCTAAATCCCCAATACACCGGGTACTAACGATCAATGAATGGCGAACATCAGAGTAAGAGCTAATCTCATACTAAGTCAAGACAGCCTCTTCCTCGAGGTGACCAACAAAGCGGTGGCATATACGAGGTGACACCAGATACGACAGGACTACAAGAGTGATGCCATCAGTCGTGGAATCACAGGAACTAATAAGCTTACAGAAAAGATTATAAAAAACCCCTTGGGCCCCAAGAATGAGTCCTCTGAGAAAAATTGACGGCCTGCGTAGATGCATAAAAGTCCTGTTATCCGGATTCAGCGATTGCAGTATGATCTACACGGGGAAGACCTGCATAAGGTGCATCCTTTCATTCTCAGCTTCTTCCAAACAAGTGTGGATCCTGAAGACATTGGTTAACAGATGACTTCAGAACTGATGTCAAATGACAGACCATCCACCATCCCGTCGCTAAAAATCATATCAGTTGAACATTTCTCATGCCGATCCTGATAAATATTACCTACCATGAGACGAAGACTTGTTAAATGTCTCAACGTTGCCGCAACCATGCCTGGTACTCCGGCAATGCTTTCCAGGAACAGAATCCTCTAAGACGAAAAGAGTCATAATTCTACACAACCATATAATGAAAATTCATGACTTACATTCAGCCAGGCCTTATTGTCTAATAAATACCCCGCCTTGCGGAGTTCAGCGATGGACATTTGGGGATCAGGAGGGCCATCGACATGCCTATATCCTGAAACCCAGTCAAACATGGTCCTAGCCAGTCTGACTAGACCATAAGCAATTTTGTCTGACAGTGTTCGCCTTTTCCTCTGTAATACCTGCAAAGCCCAAGATTTGTTAAATAAAGGTATTCGAAGGAGGGTAGCCCAAATGAGACTGCACCTGTACAGCCTTCAACTCCTCGGGAGAGTAGACAGGGTGAAAAAGAACCCAGTCACCGTGCACCATGATAGGCACGGTGCTAGTGGCGCTTTGTTTAGTAAGCTGTGAAGGCTCTCCGTTGGATGAAATCGGAGTGACTCTATCCTCTAGAATCCCTATGAGATTAGACACCTGTAAGAGCTGGAGCAGACGGACGGTAATGTGATCCTGTTGCTTGTTTGTGGGAACTTGGATCTGTGAGAGATACCTTCCGAGTCTCTGAAGACATGAATGTCCTTCTGGAATTAATCAAGGGCGTATAGGCACGGAGTCGTGTCAGAGTCATCGCCACATCATGATGGCGGAATGACAATGTTGCATGGCGCACGAACAAAGCATCGAGTGTAGTCTGAAGCATTGTATATACACCCCATCATTTGAGGTGGTTGAGCTTTTATATCCAGACCAATAGAAAACTCTCCGAGCCAGAAGTTAAATGCGGGTTCCGAGAGATTCCGAGCAAATGAGTCAAGGTTCCGTGAAATACCGAAGTTCCGGAGCGTCCCAGTTACTGATGAACAATAATCATAATGCTATGCAACACAACCAGGGAGGATCTATTTCAAAAGGAAAATCGAAGGGAGAAGCCTATGATCAACCATCTTTGACCGACACAGCTCGATCCATTTCAAACTCCGCCAGGGAACTCAACGGTCAATCCATGTTACATCTTCCTGCTTTCAGTGCAGCAACTTTGCGAAAACGTTCAACGATACAACACTGCACCTGGACCTTTCATCACAACAGTCCTGAACAACATTGTTGTTATTAGTCTCTTCCACCCTGAGGAATTGAATATTGAGTCATATCCGCCCTCAGTTACTGGCCTCAGTTCGCTTAGTTAAGGCTTCTGGAAATGTCCTTTTACTTGCAGTACTGGATATACTAGACCGTGGTTTTGGGTACCCTGACTCCTTATCTACAAATTTCTAAAATACACATCTTGGATGGTGTAATCCTTGCTTAACCAGTTCCTATCATGCAGTACATTCGCTAGTGTTTTTCTTCACATACACTTTCTGACAAGGAATGTACTACCCACATATATTACCATCCTGAGTTTGTATGACATACTGTATGAATTGGATCCATGAACCAACGTCCTCAATCCTCGAGAGGAATTGTTAAATATGTGATCTCATCACACTAGATGAATCACTCCAGACACTGGTCAAATGTACTCATTGACTCATTGTTGATGGTCTTCGGTTCGTTAAGGTTTCCTTTAAGTTAGAAAATCTCTTTTTATAGATCGAGTTCATCACTGTGCCGACAATAGGTATTTGTTATCCAATCAAACATAAATGGTAATTCCCATCATATTCCTAATTATGCCGTGTGACATCAACTTGGCATATGTTATTGTAACGATGTAACGATCTCACATGAGGTGGCTAACACGAGGGATCCAACATATTTACGGTGATTGAGGAACTATGCCTTATTGAATGGTTTCATAGAACTGAGTTTGATAGAAGTACTAGAAGTACATTGCTACCGTGGGGCTCCGATGACTTCGAGGTCGAATTGTTACACCATATGGTATCACAAGAACATTTTGAACGATAAACGATGAACCTAAAAGGGCTCTTCTCCGAGTGGATCAATGCTATCATAATGTCAGGCAGAAGATGCGAGATCGGATACATCTGTGATGGCTATGGAAGATCAGAATGGACTTGGAACATTCGTGGCAGACCTTCCCGCGAAAGCAGATCAACGAGAGAAACCCGTGAAGGCAGTTGCGTGCTCTGATCCCGGTACAACGTCATGAGAAAGTGTTGGTAAAAAAAGTTCTGTCCCGATATAGAAATAGTCAAAGAAACTGTAGACCTCGTTGTGTATTCCTTTTCCACGCTTACTGCTGACTGGTATTTCCAATGTTTTGGTTTTCTGTACCTAGCCTATGCACTGCACGACGGTTCGTGGATTTCATTTCCCAGAGCTGGATGGTCACACAAAAGTAATAAACTTCGAGTAACTGCAAGCTGTATGTCGCCACTGGCTTCGTAGAGATAAACATGATCACTTTATTTACATAGATCCCTAGTGCCGAGGGGGTATAGGTACCGAAAAAGGGTACCATTGTCTCCCATAGATGGCTGGAAATAATCTGTGGAAGGATCCAACTGCGAAAGAGTTCGCCACTATGCCAAAGCGTCGTACAATCCTAGCATTACAAGTAGTACCGCTGATGTGGACAAGTGGTCAGGTATCACAATCATATGCATTTAGTTGTATAGGATGCAGCAGGAAAGAAGACTTTTGTTGCTTGCAATTGTGAAGAGCAGTCGGAGAAAACTTGAATAAAAATAGCACTCAGCATTTCTCGTCCGGAAAGGGAAAGGCTCTAGATGAATTCCGTTGCACATGAGGTTGGCAGTCGACTGCTTGAACTTGTTTTTTCTCTTTCATCCTTTATAAACTTGGACGATCCACGTCAAACCCTGGTAAGCCCGACAGATTCCGACAGAATTTGCTATATACTGACTGATACAATCTAAATGCTTCCCAAACTTTTTCTCAGCCACCCATTTTTACCGCCATCCTACCCTCCGGCATGTTCTAGACAGTCAAGCCGACGACCACATCTTCCTGGCCAGTTGAATGCTATCATGAACAATTCTTCCTGGAATACTAGTTATATTTGTTCAGCATCTTCTTTTGAGCCACCTACGGATCCTTCGTCCTTGTTTTCACCTCCTTGTATCGGTTCCCGGCCCCAAGAGAGCTACCCGTCGCCTGCACCTTCCATGTCTTCTCCCTCTCGTACAGTTCAACAAGAACTCAACAATACTCAAGATCAAATGCTACCGAATACGCAAGATCAATCTCATGATAGTTACTCTTATGCTGATTCTCATGTTGATTACGATGGAAGGCCCTTTTCGGGAAGGTTGTCACGCCTTGAGTACAGAGGCCAGCGGTGTCGGGATGGAATACAGAACCTCTATCAAAGGGGCAGCTCTGCATACAGTCCTGTAAGTATCTGGTGCCATTAAAATCTTTCTATCTGACATTTCTCGATAGCACCGCTACACCACATATGAAGCCTCAGCGTCTCGACCTCAATCACCCATCGGCTCTCGTGATGATCAGTATCTTAACGTCGCGTCTACTGCCCCTGAGATGCAGAATCGGACGCCGAGCACTACTTTAACTTCCACTTCCCTGCTGATATACCGCCCTTCCTTTGATGATCAGTATCCTGATCATTCACAGGCTGGATCGACCTCTTATTCATACGATCATCGGCCCCCGTCCCCTGCTCTCAGTCACATGTCTTCTCCATCTGATATTGGCCCTAAGGATTTACCAAATATTCCTCACAATTCCATCAATGGTGATAGCACCCCCTCAGTCCGGTCAAAACCGAAGAAAGCCAAGCTTACTAACTCCGTAAGGAAAGAGATCTGTCTGTATCAACAAGACCATCCTCATCAAAAGCAAGAAGAGATCGCTCAGCGCTTCGGTGTTGAACGGAGCACTGTTAGCAAAGTCATAAAAGGGAAAAAGACCTGGCTCAATATTCAGGAGGGTGTTGCCGAGGTGCCGCGACATCGGTGAGTTCTGCAATTTATCACTCTTTGATCATAGCTCAATCCATGTCGAATTCAGGCCACCAAAGTACTCTAGACTCGAAGAGAGGATGCTAGTGTGGCTCCAGGAAATCAGCGAAAGGAGTGAGACCATCACAGACGCCAAAATACAAAAGAAAGCTTTGGAGATTGCCGAGGAAATCAGAAATACATATGGATACCTCAGTTCGGAGAAAGGTAAGGAAAAAGATGAAAATTTTAAAGCCAGTTCAGGTTGGACCGAGAACTTCAAACGTCGCCATTCTGTAAAGGGTGGTACTTGGCATGGTCGGCCAAAGCCAAGTGAGCCCGAGATCCTAGGTTTACCAATGGCTCCTCCGGAGCCCGGAACTATGCAGCTTGCTACAGTTTCAGAAGAACACTACATCCAGCCGGAAATGGAACAAGTTATGGAGATCGAGGGTCACCCTGATGATTTTGAAATGGTGGAAGAACTGCCGAGGGGCGTCCCGAGCAAAGAGCAAGCGGAGAGGGCCTATCTTATCTTGATGCATTACCTCGACTCCAACTTACAGAGTCTAGAACCCGCTGGATATACCCCAGATGACCGTCAAGCCCTTCACAACGTGTTTCTCAAAGTCTTTTTCAAACCATCATCCACCACTCGCCAGCCTTAACTTCTTTTGTGAATCGATTTTTACAATGAATGTTGTTACGACGACCCATCATGGCTGTCAGCTTTCCTATCGTTCCTCACTGACATGCATTTCATGACCAAACCTTGATTTTCTATACTACGCGTCTCGGTGTCCTGGACCAAGCTACTGTACCTATACGCATTATCGCCTGTACCCCAGAGCTCTGCATTACCCACCTTTGAGTCGTTTCTATCTCGTGTCTGTATGTGTGTAGTTGTTGGAAGATTAGGTTTTTGCAATCAATAGCTCATTTTCCATGTGCGCCACTGAGCCCAGAACAACCGGCACGTGTCACACTGATGTTGAACAAGGGAAAACGTAATTTGGCGCTGCCAAATTAATCCAAATGGCGATTTGACTTGCCTAATGGAAATCGGCGGTGGAGAAATTCAAAACTCCACATTTAGACAAGTTGGGATATGGTTTCCAATCGCACATTAGAGGGCATCCGGGGAGGAATCTTGCACGGTTGAATAGATCTTATCCCATGATACTCAATTGCTGAACGAGAGAGACATAATTAAGTTCACCCCGTCATTGAAACGGTTTTGACTATGCCATAACCCATAGAATAACTCGGTGTCAGCATTTCCACGATTGATGGCAATAAACAGTGGGTCAATATCTCAATAAAGAACAATCATGTCAATTTGTCTCCTGAGTGGCTTTGGTTCCGTGAGCTCTTCAGGATAATTTTAGGTCGGGATTAAATAGACTTAGAGGATCACATATGAGAGTTCAATATATGTTGTTGCAGGCATATATTAATGACAGACCTCTTATTGAGATAGACGATGTTTCATTTTGACAGATGTGGAGATCATGATGTCAATTGTACATAATTGAAATAATGCAATATACGAAGCCTTCAGTCATGCCGTAATGACGAACAATATACAAACAAAGTAAGGCATAACCAAGGCGGACAATAGCAACTAAATTGAATACATGCTAGAGCATTGTCGAAATACACAATTGTAAGAAAGGTCGAGAACCGAGGTAACGAATTGTCCATGAAGGGAATAGTAGTCATGAATCTAGCAACAAGCAATAGATAATCAATCAAATTTGTTTCCAGGTGATTTAGTCAGGAATTGGATAGCAACATGAATGATTAGATCAAGATTTATCAAAAATTTCAGGTACCGCACGTGCAAGAGGTGATGGCTTCTTTAGAAAAGACTCACACCTCGTGTAAGGTTTTGCAAGATTTGAGGAAAGCAAGCAATACTAAATCATGGGGGAGAATGATGAATGCGAGAGTGATGGTGGTGCGGTGAGTGGTGATGAGGTGAGCTACCATTAGTCTTATCTTCGTAGTGATTACCATGTTGAGGAGGTGGTGTAGCTGTCAGACGTTGCGCGACCGATGCCATATGGCCAAGTTCGCTTTGCCCTGCACGCGTTGAGTTATAGACCCGACGCATGTCTGTGGCTTGATCTCCTGCTTCCTCGTACGAGTAACTATATTGTTCCAGTCCAGCGATACAGTTCTTAACTTCGGGTCGACCCATTCTCGCAAGTAATGTACCTGCCTGAATGCAGCTCACGTGCATGACTGCAGGGTCCAACCGCTGAAAAAAATCGGAATCAGAATCTATATCATTCATAATAAAGATGAAATTTACCAAATATCCATTGGATGTTAGAACACCAGCCTATCGAACAAGTGATCAGTCTTTCTACGTGATTTTTGGGGAGGATCATTACCAAGCCGGCTATACGTAAGGCTCCGTGAAGTGCTTCATCTACAACCTTACGCCTGATTGATTCAATCTCAGTGAGATTGGGCGGAGTCATGGCTGCATTAAGCTCTTTGATACCATAATCATCGAGTGCATTGAAGAGAATGATCCACATAACGTGATATGTTGCATCGCTTGCGCATGAAGAAACCGCCTAAGCAAGTGAGTTGAGTCTGAATCAACTACTCAAGAGTGACTTACTGAAACGAAATCCCATTGTCCCTCGAAATTGCTTGGGACTCCAACTAGATTGAGAAAGTCTTCCTTCCAGGACAAGAGTTCATGTACCAAAACACAAACACTCTCATATCGGACACCGTCCGACTCTGTCACCGGACGCCACAGTTTTTTTGACATGTGACGTGCGGTGCGTGCCAGTGAGTGTGCAGCCCGATAATAACCCTTCGATGCATAATTAGCGGACATCCAATATCCCTAGTTAGATAACTTACGAGAAACTGGGATTGAGGCATGAGCTTCTTGCATCAAATAGAATATAATATAAAGACACACCTCTAACTGCTCCCGAGGAGAAGGCATAGCGGTATGGGTATCAACAAGGCCAGGGTTCACCGGATCCACAGTGTAGAAGTCAATATCATAGTCATGATCATCAAGGACTGGCTTTCGGCGATAATACGCAGAAGCGTACGCGTCAGAGATACATGCCATCCACCATGCAAAGATCATTGTTCCGCGACTTTCTGGATCCTGAATGTTCCCCATGACAGCTTTATGGTTGATCTAGTGTCATACAGAGTTTGAGAACATGAAATTCCGTCAACAATGAGGCTTACGCCAAGTTCTAGCAAATGCCGTGTCGCACTTGTAAGCCAGAATCCATGGTAACCTGGAAACGATGTAAGATGAAGCTAAACTGTATCAGTGCCTAACAAAAGAACATACCGGTCGGATCATCTGGATTTTCTGCTCATTATTATGAGTGGATGTTGTAGAGATACGAGAAGATGTACTGACGATTTTGAAGCGGCTCAATGAGAAGGCCAATGACCACATGTTCTGTAGAGGCCACACGATGAACCTTGAGAGCTTCAGCAAGATCACGTGCACGATCTATGAGCGCTTTTGCTAAAAGGCTCTGCCCACCACGTCTTCTCCTATCTGCTAATAGTAATGGATGCTCAGAGAACTTGGACCCCCAGGCGAGAACAGTGGCAACCAATGCAGGATGTAAGGGTTTCTCGTTATTGTTGGAATTGGAATTTGTAGGATATAATTGAAGTCGACTTCGGAACTGGGCGGGATTAAGTAGGGGGAGCCGAGTATGAACAATTTGAAAGAACACTTCAACGAGATCGAGAGCAAATCTGAGTCATCATTAGTATTGAATTTGAGGGCTTGATCAGCATTAATTAAGAGAAGGAATTGGAAGAAAGTCATGAGATATATAGTTATGACGAGGCAGGCTGACTCAATGACATCTAACGCAGCGATCAGCGGACAAGACTCACTCAGACCTGAATTTATCATCGTCCAGCTTGTGGGCCAATTCACCCCACAAATCATATGGCAGTTGAATGAGACTAGGCGACGTGTATGGCATCGGTTCGCTGTCAAAAATAGAAAATGAGCGAAGAAGTGAATCAATATTCACTGAACCTACTTGATGTTTTCTGGGGGTGCGAAGACGAATCTCAGGACCTCGCGGGTGGGAGTATCGGCAGTTATTCCCGGATGAAGACCGTATCTTACGAAAAGCGATTGCGATTGAGAGCTGCTTGCCAGGAAGGAGGTTAGAGATGCTTGTTCAGAAAGTGGGGATAATCTAAAGGTTAAATGAATGTGAGATGCGCCCGTTCGAGTGATTGGAGTCAGTAGGCATACTGTTTGATGGAAGCAGGGTATGGTGCACTGTAAGAATGAAAACCGGCAAGGTCATTGATCCAGGAAGATGAAAGGAGCAGGATTCATAGCTGCTGACAAGGTACCCACCTGGAGCTTGCAGAGCTGAGATTTCTTCGCCGGTTGACGGTCATACGCTTCTTCTCACTAGTAGCTTGTTGCACGAAATGCCTGCAATGAGAAGTCAAAATTATATATGTTATAGTTGTTCGGGTGGCACGGACGTGCATGGATAATTCTTGGATGTGCAGTGCTGCCGCACAAGTTAGGATATTGAACACGATGGTAGTAAGGGCTGACCTGGCACTATATGACACCCAGGAATGATAAGTCGATGGTTGCGAGACGTATGAAATATGGGGTACCTTGTCTTGGCCAGGAATCCTGTTACACTTGACCTTCCTGGATCTGACATGGATAAGAAAGACAAGACAAAGTATACACTGATCGGCCAACCTGCAGGCATCACAAGCAGTGTTCTGCTTTCGAGGTGCGGGTTGAGGAACAGGAAGGGATTTTGCAAGTTCATGGATATGGTTCTGCATGGACTGATTTGGTAAACTGAGGTCTGGAGAAAAGAAGATTTCAGGAACTGTCCGGCAAAGGACGAAGGGAAACACAAACTCTGTTGGTGCCCAGACAGAGAGGAGGGATTATCCCTTGGATTATCGCTCTGCATCGTGGATGAGCGCCAAGGGAAGAAGGGGCAGGAGGAAATGAAACTGATAGCGGAGGGGTATATATGGACAGCTAACAATTGCTTCCCTGTCCAGAATAGCAAGCCCCGTCACCCACACGTTTTTTGTCACTTCTTCCATCGTCCCGTGCCCGTCGAGTTCGCCACTGTATCCCAGTCTCCCGTCACCAAGCCTAAACCGGTCGTCGTTTCGGAGCCGAGAATACGTTTTCGATGACGTCACGTGGTATTGTCATCACATGTCAAGTCACAAGTCGCAACGCCTTTGTATTCAAACTTCACCAATGGTCAAAGTCGAAATTGTCGAGGAAAAGGAAACTGCTAACTCTCCATATGGCTCCCTCTCTGCTTCCCGCACCAACTCAACAGATTCACTTTCTTCCATTGCTTCCGATGTTTCCGTCGAAGAGTCCTTCTTGGAGCGTGTAGCTGCCCTTGCCGACGTTATCCCCCCCGCCACCCGCCACTCCATCTCGTCTAGAATCTCAAAAACTGCTTCTTTCCTCAGGAAGGGCAGAAAAGTTGCTGGGAATATTATATGGGTTGTGACCACCTCAGCTTTACTTGTGGCATTACCACTTGCCCTCAGCCTTGAAGATGAGGCTAAAATTGTAGCTCAGGAAAAGGAAATGCTTGAGCAACAGCAGGGAGCGCAGCAGGTGTGTTGTCTTTTTGGCGGCACCTGCCATTCAGTGCTGCATACATTCTCTTCCTGCCTTCTTGCTGATAGCTTTTGCTCTTAGATGCTCGCACCTATGTATCCACCCAACCAGCAACAACCAAAAGCTCTCGTGCCTCCCGGTTTCTAGACTTTCTCCTTCATTTAGTTATGTTTGTACCTCCCTGTGTGTATATGCTATACAATGTCTTACTTTGTGGCTAATGGTACGTTCTCACTGACCTTGTGAGCTTTGATAAACGCCTCCCATCAGCTGCCCCAGTCAAAGGTATACATACATTCAGCCTTATCTATTAATAAGATGGGAACTACGTGTCGAGCCGTTGTCTTGGACTAGTACTCCTCTGCCTGCATGAAGCGGATTAGCTGAAAGGGACACATGGAACTTAATTCTCTTGCTTACAACAACCTTGGGAGATGGTCTTGGCGGAATCACTGTTGGTCGCACGTAGTTTTCCCTGAAGAAGTCCAAAACATCGGTATAGGCTCTCAGGTCAAACTTCAAATAACTTACGCAGTCCGGTGGTGCCTCAAATATGTGATGGCATGGGATTCAATCTCGGTAGGATCTACGCCAACGGCTTCCCAGTCGCCAGGAACATCGGTATCATCAATGTGGCGCCTCACAACTTCGTCAGGGCTCAATGCTGGCCACCACACGCTTTGTGCCAATTTAGCAAGTGCGAGTGCAATAGGTTTTGGTAACATCGGAGCTTTTGAAGGTGGACGAACGGTCACTGATGAAACGAGATCAAGTAGATATTCGTAGGTCAAGGTGGAAGGCCCTGGAAGAGACAGTGTGCTTCTGGGAATGGTATTCGCAACTTGATTAGCAAGAGCCTGAGCGACATCCAAGACCTACGATACAATTATCTCGTCAATTATTCGCTGACGTGGATAGATCAGTGCTCACATGTACAGGGCGTATTTTGGTATCTGCCTGGTTCAGCTTCCACCAGATAGGCCAGGCTGAAAGGAAACACTAATGAGTGCTAATAACATGGCGGTAAAACGACACCCACTTGCAATGTTGTTCAGTAGCTTGTCCTCATAACCATACATGGCAGCAGGCCTAAAGATAGTTGCATTGGGGAATGCGGTTTTGACCCGTTCTTCCCCTTCTGCCTTCGTTCGATAAAACTGCGATTGTGAGGAAGAGGAAGCGTTCAGGTGTGATACGTGAATGAGGCGTGGGACGCCTTCTTCCACGCAAATCTTGGCAATACGCTCGGCACCGTCTACATTCACATCACCAAACTTGAAATTTCTATGTGATGATTTTGACAAATTTAGATATCTGTTCAAAGATATTGACAAGTATTACTTACTTGGTTTCATAATCCCGTCCAACGAGGTTAAAAACGGTATCAGAATGCCTCACACACTCTGCAATCTGCTTTTCATCACGAATATCCCATTCCTATTGCATGGGAGTAAGTTCCATATGAACCTTTTGAGCATTCACAAAGCATACCATTCGGATGATCTGCCCCAAATCACCCATTGGCTTAAAAATTCGGGCTTTATCTTCATCGCGGTATGTAACGATGACTCGTGTCCCAAGTTTACCTGCGGAAGCAAGCACCGAAAGATACTAGCGTAAGGGGACTGAGCCTTAATTAACGATTTTGCCCGCACCAAGTTTAGAAACTAGATATCTCCCAAGGAAGCCCGTGGCACCGAAAACTGTGACTGTGTGCCCGGATACTGCGCTATATCCGGGGGGTCCAAATGAAACGACAGGTTTCTGGGTAGGGAGTGTAGTGAGGTCGTGGTATGCTCGCTATCGACCGGATAAGTAAATCAGAGCATTTATTTCTTGCAATAAGAAGTGAGCACCTTTCCAGCGTTTCCTACATACTGCAAGCGCAGCACTCTCGGAATAGATGCAAGCATACTCTTGCTTGAGAAAAATAACGTTCTGACGATTCGACGGCGGGAAGAGTCACGATGAAGTTCCACGTGATGGATGTTACTCTTCTCATCTATTTTCCATTAACCACAGGTCAGTTCGACTCATGGCGCAGGGAAAAACAAAGGGTCTTCAAACTAAAGCACCTTCTGCTCGACATTCTCAAAAAGCTGCCGCAAACACGAAGAAGGGCAAAAAATACATTCCTCCGAAAAAGCCAGTTCTTATCAAACATGCCCAGATGCACAGAGTCAGTTCATGATTATCTCTTGACCCGCGTGAAGCTGATCTAGTCGACAGTCCTTGAGCGCGAAAATTGGCAATTCCATTGAGCAGCAAATGGTCTCCGCTGCCTCAGCGGGCAAACTGACAATCATGAAAAACACTGCAGAAGCGTGAGTTTCACTGTCAAACAATGGCTCAGCTCAGATTGATTTTGATGCCTACAATAGGTCGTCTTCAGCGTCCAAAGATAAGAAGCAAATGACCACTATAACTAAGTTGCTAGCAAAACATGTCAATTTGACTTAAATCCGTGGGACTATTCATCCCATACATTGCATGGGAGTCGGTCAATGAAAAGATTTGCGGAGATTGTCGGTGAGGTATGGACAGCAAGCCAAGGCCACTGTTCGGCAGTTTTTTTTGGGCTAATTCAGATGTTGGTAGATGAGCGATGAGTATGAAAAAGATCATATTTTTGGAGCCATGCGTAGTTATCGTGTGACCCTCACTGATATAGTACGGGCGATATTAAGCACTGAGACCGGGTTAAAGCCGGTGCGCTGTGTACTGTTCACACTACCCTTTTAGTCTATCGAGTCGCCAGGATGTCGCGAGGATTCAGGCTTTAGTTCGGAGAACGCCTTATGTAATCGTGAGGAGATAGTCAATGACGTTAATAGGCATTTATAGATCTCTAGAGATGCTCTGACGAATGAGTGACGAAAGAGAATGGTTGAGGGCCACTCGAGTCACTGGACCTGTGGATTGAGTCAGAGAGAATTATGTAGTCCAAGAACAAGGATGAATGTCCATGCTTAAGATACCTCGCACAGCTGTGCTGATTACATAACACACTTGATCGAAATTTCTGTCCAATTTCTGTCTACGACTTGGACTAGATGGTTAGACGCCTCTCAAAAAAGTCAAAAGGGAACAAAAAAAAGCAATATTTAGGGGAGAGGTCAGCCGCAAAGCTTGCCAGATGGGAGACTGTTGACGACATTCCCCTGGAAGAAGAAGATGCATGTGAGCGTGGTATTTGCCTCACGGTACTGCAGTCCCTGAGTTGACCTTCCTGTGCTCTAGTCCATGCCTCGAGAGACAAATTACTTCTTGATGAAGATGAATACGGTGGTGATAGTGACGGTGATGATGATGAAGTATTCGCATTAAAGGGGCTAGAAGACGGCGGGGACTCAGATGACTACACTGATGATTATGAGGGTGAAGATACCAGAGGAGCAGATTCGACGTTGAGTGAAAAGTCGAAGAAGAAAGATAATAAAAAAAAGAAGGAAGAACGAAACGATGATGATGATGAAGAGGAGGAAGAAGAAACCTGGGGACGAGGAAAGGCTGTTTACTACTCCTCTAATGTAGCGCAACTCGAGTCCGATGATGAAGAAGGCCATGAGATGGAGGAACAAGAGGCCAGGCGACTGCAGAAAAAAGCTCTGGAAGGGATGACCGACGATGACTTTGGTCTCAACGATAAACATGAGATATCACAAACGGATGACACAGCTGAGTACGCATATGGCTATCCTTGTTCCAGCTGGTATTGAACTATCTCAGAGTAGCAGCCGATAATGTGAGTGCTGTGCCTTCGTTATTACAAGACAAACACACTCTCCTCCGCCATCTCGAGAAAGTTAACCCAGAAGCTCTCGCATTGGCTCGGGATTGGGAAGACACAGTGCAGGCATTGATAGAAACACATCGGAAGATAACCCAGTGAGCGAACAGTCTTCTACATTCTCTTAGAAATCTTGATCTTCACTAGGCTACATTCCAAGGAGCCTGATACGCAAGATGCGGGTTTGCCACACCTTCATTACCGTGAGTTGAAAGCTAGTCACTCTGTCACTTTTATTTACAATCCCTAGAGGCGCTGCTGACCTACGCCACAACTTTGGCTTTCTACCTTCATTTACGAGCAAGTACCAAATACGCTCAACGGCCTGAGCTCTTAACTTCTCACCCTATTATGCAACGATTGCTAACCCTCAAGCAATCTGTGTCAACACTAGAGGATCTAGGCTTTGCGCTCCCCGACTCTGAACCCGAATTTGATGAGGACGACGATGAAAGTTTAGACTTAATGGATGATGGGGATTCCATGGAGGAACTGTGGCAAAAATTGGAACCTGGGGAGTTAGATGATCTTCTCCGAGATGTGCAGATGTTCGCTTCATCTGTCCAACCAAAGCGTAGAATTGTGAAAGCTCAACTTCCTGTGAATGAGCCACCGAAGAAGAAGCGTAAACTTTCACCGGAGTCATCAAAGGCTTCTGTCCCCATATTTGATTTGGAAGAACCAGAGTTCGTCCCTTCCTCCAAGACAAAAACGAGATTACGATCCAAGGCGAATGTAGAATCAGACGATGCTTTTGGCGAAGCAACACATCTTCAAGTTACTGACGCCGCTGACAAGAGTGCTCGCAAGAAATCACTGCGTTTCCATACATCCAAAATTGAGAGCACAAATGCTCGTCGTCAAGAGGCGAGAAACCAGATCATGGGAGGGGACGACGACGTACCATACCGCGAACGATGGAAAGAAAGGGAATCGCGACTGTTACAAGAGGCCAAGAACCAGTTGCAGAAACAAGGTGGTGAAGATCTGGATGATTCTGAGCCTCCCAGGCGCGAGCCAGAGAAAAGAGATGATGCAAGTGACGGCTCGGATGGGCCTGACGGATACTATGAACTTGTCAAAAGGAAAACGAAGGAGAACAAAGAACAAAAGAAGGCCAAATATGATGCTGCTCGAGCCGCTGAACGGTAGAATTGCCATTCCATGTCTTTGGGCGGAAGACTAATATGCGTTGGCTTTTTAGGGTAATCGAGAAGGAAACTCTCGATGGACCTCGATCACTTACGCGCGCTATCCTTACTAATAAGGGTCTTACTCCTCATAGATCCAAGGCAGTGCGCAATCCTCGTGTCAAAAAACGTCAAAGATTCGAGAAAGCGAAGAAAAAACTGGCCTCCCAAAAAGCGATGTTCAAGGGTGGCCTATCACAAACAGGAGGCCACTACGATGGCGAGAAGTCAGGCATTTCAAAAGTTGTCAAGAGTGTCAAGCTTGGTTGATGTTTAGTTTGTCAAGTACAGGATTCTACATTCTCTAGTATTTTGTGTATGGTAGCAGGTCATCCGACCTTGACCTGTGTGTCCGTGGATCGGCTAACAAAGGACACCGACTATTGATCCATTAAGCCAAATGGTAGATTACGAGAGGCCAGAGGTCTTTCGTTGACGACCAAATTACAGCCCAGGAGCACGTACATTTTACCACTTTGGCTTTCGTAGAGCTTGCTTGACTCTGAGGGTATTTTTTCCTCGCGCGCCTCTGACGGCCTGTAGTTCGTTGAATTTCTTTTTCGCATATCGTTTGGCTTCTGCATCGTCAACAAGTTCATCCACTAGTGTTCGTTTGCGTTGGCTTCGAGGGAGATTGTCACCAGCTGAGTTCCCGAAAGGAGATCCTGTCGCAGCAATTTTACCGATCTGACGACAAGGTGTGAGTTTGCATTCGACGCTGTAATGAAGATAGAACATACTGCAAAGTATTTAGGCAATCCTTTGGTTCCTTTTCCTTCTCCTTCGTCTTTCCGGTAGAACCTCTTGGGATCAAGCTGGTTGCGCAGGCGCATCGCCTCGTATTCACGATGTAGTCGGGGTAGCTCGGACTCAGCGGGAGCGGGCATATCGAACCAGTCCGGCCCTGCAGTTTGTTTCCTGGACTGTGACAGCCTTGAGATATGACCAAGTTCAAACAGTGGGCAGAGGTGCTTACCTCTTTCCTTTCTTTCTTCGTGAGAGGTTTTCCTGATTTTGTAAGCTCTGGCGGAGGGAGAGGAGGAGCAACGGCCGTCTGTTGCTGCTCAGATTTTTTCTCAGCTTCTTCTGTCTCGGGATCGCACACTAGAGTCCCACCCTTGCCTCGTCCCTCGCCGAGTTGGATATAGGAGGTTGGCAATGTCCCTGGATTGAGTTGTGGAAGTGGTCTGCGGAAGTAGCATCTAGTTGACAAATTTCTTGAACAAAGACTGAAACGCACGGGGGCTCTACGTCGTCCAGGGTCAAAATTTCATCGTCTTGCAGGAAAGGGATTCGTTCTGCCTCTGCTGCAGCCGCATTCTGTCTTGCCTGTTGTAGAAGCATATCCAGGTATTCTTGTGTTATTTCCTCGTCAGATTCACTAGAGGATTCGCCTTCCGATTCGCTTGTTGAAGCTGAAGCATCGCTGGAGTCGGAGTAATCAGAGCTTGAAACATCTGAAGAGTCAGGATCAGCAAATAATTGTGAAGACCGGAGAAAGTATCTACCAATTGCTTTTTGTTTTCCTTTGTCGTCTCCTGAAGTTGACCCGGCAAGCATTTTGATGTCAAGTTGTTATCAAGCCAAGTCAAGTCACCATCCAGTCACACATATTATGTTCACTTTTCCTTTGCACTTGGAGGTGGCCTACGCTGACCTTCTGCACGCCCACTGTCAGTTTATCTTGTATACTCAGCCACTATTCTATTTCATGCTGAATATCCACAGTTTGGAAAAGACATGTACCCATCTTCACGTGGTCTTTTGCTTACATAATGATTGACAACCTGAACTAAAAAATTGCGCCACATTCCTTTTTTCCCTGCTTTCAGCATGCAGGCTTTCATTCGTAGACTTCGGACACCTCTACCTAGGAACGGTTCAGCTTTGCGTTATGTGCCAAACTCAAGACAATTTTCAACTGACCCGCCTCAACCAGCCTCCTTTGGCTTCAGGACTGTGCCAGAAGAAGCCAAGGAGAGTATGGTGCAGGAGGTCTTCGACTCAGTTGCCTCAAAATATGACTTCATGAATGACATATCGTCGGTGGGCGTCCACCGGCTATGGAAGGATGACTTTGTGGCTTCATTACAACCTGGCAGGCGGGGACCTCAGAAGTGCATAGACGTTGCTGGTGGAACCGCTGATATAGCACTTCGTATTCTTGATTTTGCTCGGGAGAAGTATGCTTGTAGAGAAACAACTGTAGATATTGTGGACATCAATGGGCAGATGCTGAAAGAGGGGTACAATAAGTTCAAGAAGACTATGTATCATAATAGTATGCTTTTCTTCCACTCTCTGCCGTCTAGGTATCTCAAGCAGCACCCTAGCGTCACAAGTTTCCTTTACAGAAGGTAATGCACAGCAACTCTCAAGGGAACGATTTCCCGACAACACATACGACATTTACACAATTGCGTTTGGTGTCCGCAACTGTACTTCCATATCCGCTGTCCTTGAAGAAGCTTATCGTGTGCTGAAACCCGGAGGAACTTTTGCTTGCCTAGAATTCAGTCGCGTGAACAACCCGATCCTTAGCATGTAAGCTAATGTTCAGACTTTGAGAGTTTGGGCAGAGATTCAATGAGGTTATTGTTAGCCTGTATGACAAGTACTCTTTTTCAGTGATCCCTCTTCTTGGAACGATCCTCGCGGGGGATAGGGATTCGTACCAGTACTTGGTTGAGTCCATCAGAAGGTTTCCGCCACAGGCAGAGTTTGCTCAAATGATCCGGAATGCTGGTTTCAAAACTGGTAAGGACGTCGACGGAGCCGCTTGGGTTAGTCTCTGGGGTGGAATTGCCTGTATTCACACCGGCGTTAAGATGTGATCAAGATATTGTTATTCTTCAGCCTCATATTGTCCAGTATGTTACGTATTGCTTTGACTACAAATCTGCATAGTTACAATTGACTGTCCTAATTAGTAATTCAGGGTAAGATAGCTAACAATGATGTAAATTGGTAACTCTATCACAACTGAAACAGGCAGTCATCAGACAAAGAAGTTTAGATGAAGTTTAGATCAGTTTAGATCAGCTATTGTCTTGATGGCTTTGCACAAGATCGATAGTAGGTGGGATGATGTGCTGGAGCCACACTAGAACACTTGCTCAAGTGGTTGAGTAAATTTGTGCATTAAAATTTCTTCTCTATTCTTAGTTCATGCACAACAGTATAGAAATAGCCTTTCCATAGATGATCAAGATAACAATTTTCGCATGTATGTCAAATCCCTTACATAGGGTCCACCGAGGGTAGACTACGCTTACTTCTATCCTTGGCTTACTCCACCCCTTGACTTAAGGGTAGACTTATAGTTGCATAGTCGCTGAGAAAAATGACTACGTCCTATCTGATACAGAAGATGAATGCATGTAGGACAGCCTTCCAAAACAATTTATCTGTTCAGCATGTTGGCTAAGTATTGAGCATGTGCAATACACATGATATGTTTCACTTCGCATTTCAAGTAGATTCATAGTTCTTTGTATTGATCACCTGTTTGCCTACAGAGGTCAGTCTGTCCGTTGCTCAATTATTATCGCTCAAATGCCATAGCGTTATCAACACAATGCCTAGTTTGAGCAAGAATTAGTATAGTAACAATATTAGACTGAGTCTCATGTGTCGTGTTTCAGCACGATGAACTAGTCAGGATTCATATCTCACTCGTGATGCGGTGCATTACAATGTGCACAGAAGCCAGAATATAAATAGCTTGACTTGATGACACCCTATTAACTTGACGCGTTCTCCTATCATTTTTACCACCATGTCCCGCCAAAATCTTCCTATGCCTGCCTCAACGGCTGACCTCACCACGACGTGGGCTTTTCTCGAAGAAGGCGTCAACCATATCATGACTCAGCTCCAACTGGGAGTCTCTTTCTCAAAGGTTTGACAACCTCTTCGTCCTTGGATGTGGAACTTATGTGCTTATGTATAGTATATGTCATTATACACTGTTGCTTACAACTATTGTACATCATCCCGTATGAGTCACTCATTGCCAGAGGCTCACGGATCGCGCAGTATGTACCAATCTGTCTTACCTGTGTAGGGTGAGGGGTTAATGATCATTCCAGCTGGAGCAAACCTCATGGGTTCTGATCTGTATAACCATTTGATACGTTATTTCGCTGTACATCTCAAGTCTCTACGTGAGGTAAGGACAGGGCCATCCTGCTCCGAGTGTCAGTATTAACCCACTTCCCAGAAAGCCGATGTATTACAAGATGAGGTACTGCTCGAGTTCTATGCCGAAGAGTGGGATCGCTACACAACAGGGGCCAACTATATCAATCGTCTCTTTACATATCTCAATCGACACTGGGTGAGGCGCGAACGAGACGAAGGCAGGAAGGGCATTTATCCTGTATATACTGTGCGCCGTGATCTACCCTTGCTGAGACGTCATTGATGATCATCACTTGTAGCTTGCGCTTGTCCAATGGAAGAATGACCTGTTTATCCCAATCCAGAACAAACAACATAAACTTGCCAGTGCCATTCTGCGGCTGATTGAATTGCAACGAAACGGAGAAGTGATCAATCAGGGTCTCGTGAAGAAAGTCGTCGACTCCTTTGTATCCCTTGGGCTTGATGACACAGACACAAACAAAGCGTGCCTAGATGTCTATAGAGACCACTTTGAACTTCCCTTCATCGAGACCACAGAAAAATATTACAAGCATGAGTCCGAGACCTTCCTTGCCGCGAACACTGTATCGGATTACTTGAAAAGAGCAGAGGAACGCTTAAGAGAAGAGGAAGATCGCGTCGATCGCTATCTCAATACTCAAACACGGAAGCCACTGGTCTCGAAGTGTGAACATGCTCTCATTCGAGAACACTCCGAACTAATGTGGGAAAACTTTCAGTCACTTCTAGATTTCGACAAAGATGAGGATCTTCAGCGAATGTATTCACTGCTTTCCCGAATACCAGAGGGCTTGGAGCCCCTCCGAAAGAAGTTCGAAATCCACGTGAAGAAGGCAGGAATTAGCGCCGTCTCGAAACTCGTTGAAGAGACAGGAGATAATGTCGATTTACTTGACCCCAAAGCTTATGTCGATGCTCTGCTAGAAGTGCACTACAAAAACACTGAGACAATCAACCGGAGTTTCCGGGGCGAGGCGGGTTTTCTCGCAAGCTTGGACAAAGCATGTCGCGAATTTGTCAACAAGAATCCGGCTACAGGCACCTCTTCGTCAAAATCTCCCGAGCTTTTGGCTAAACACACAGATCTTCTGCTTCGAAAGAACAACAAAGTTGCGGAAGAGGTGGACCTCGAAGATGCTCTGAATCGTGTGGTTTGTATCTTCCTCTAATGTAGGCTTGCAAGGAATCAATTCTGATGGCCATGTACCAGATGGTATTGTTCAAGTACATTGAAGACAAGGATGTTTTCCAGTCCTTCTATACAACTCGTTTATCAAAGCGTCTGATCCATGGGGTTTCTGCGTCCGATGAGAGTGAAGCGAGCATGATATCCAAACTGAAAGAGGCGTGTGGATTTGAATATACGAATAAGTTACAACGAATGTTCACAGGCAGGTCCCGTTCACATGTGATCTGTAGTACGCACTGAGACAATCTTCAGATATGAGCCTGAGCAAAGACTTGACCGATCAATTCAAGGACCGCATGCAGGCAAGCCATCCCGACGATTCTAGCGACATCAGCTTCAGTATCATGGTCCTCGGCACTAATTTCTGGCCGCTAAATCCTCCTGGACATGAATTCATCATTCCGACTGAACTACAACAAACATACGATCGTTTCCAGCGCTATTACCAGTCAAAACACTCTGGGAGAAAACTGACATGGCTTTGGAACTACTCTAAAAACGAACTGCGGACGAACTATCTGAATCAGAAATATATTCTCATGACCAGCTCATATCAGACTGCCATTCTCATGCAATACAACACCCAAGACACACTGTCGTTATCAGAGTTGGTGACTGCGACCTCAATTCCCCAGGAGATGTTGATACAAATATTGGCGCTTCTCGTCAAAGCAAAAATTCTCATCAACGAAGAACCAGAGCAGTATGATCTCAATCCAGGTCTTTTCATATCCTTTCTCGTCGAATTCTTTCTGAAGGATGCTTGTTTTGTTTTTTTTTGCTTAGGCTTTAAATCCAAGAAGATTCGCGTGAATTTGAATCTTCCGATCAAGTCTGAAACCAAGGCGGAGACGACTGAGGTTTTGAAACTGGTGGATGAAGATCGCAAATATGTTAGTCAAGCGACCATCGTTCGGTGTGTGTTTCGAAGCATGTTGTCAATCATCGACTGTTGTTCCTGAAAAAAAAAACGCCTCTTTTTTTGGCTAGAATCATGAAAGCTCGGAAGACGATGAAGAATCAAGCGCTTATTCAAGAGGTTATCACACAGCTTTCGCCCAAATTTACTCCCAGGATACCTGACATCAAGAAGGTGGAGTAAAAACTGGGTGTTCTGGTTCCACGGATTCTGACTACATAATCTCTTTCTTTTTTTACAGGCCATTGAGACCTTGATGGAAAAAGAATATATAGAACGCGTCCACAATACACGAGATACATTCGCATATGTGGCATGATGACATTTTTTTTTTCAATAGCTGTATCATTAGCTCTTTGGTTCTGAAGATTAGTTGTTGTAGTATTCATGTTTGAAATGGACGACGTACTGACACTGGTTTAGATATGGGTTGTATTCTACTAGGACTCACTCCCTTTTTTCTGTTTCTTTAAGTACTAATAATTTGGGTTCTGCGGCTTCGATACTTCTTCTCTCGTCGTGGCCGTGTGAGATAATCCGGGTAATGAATAACCGAAGTGAAAAGTCAGTTGGGGTGGCTTCTTGTGATGTGAGTTTGTCAAAGGATTGTGTGGTAAATGAACACAAAGTTTGGGTGTATGAGAGAGAGGGAGAGGGAGAGAGAGAGAGGTCTTGCTTTTTACTTTATCTTCATCGTACTCTTGAGCTTGACAAAGGGGGGAAAAGAGAAAAAGAAAAGGTTGAGTTTGATAACGTGCAACGATCCCTTGTTGGGAAGTTTATGAAAAGAAGACCAAGTCTTAATGTTGACGGTTGTCATTAATGAATTAGAATTACTTTTATTACTTTGTGTGAAAAAAAGTGTATTGGTTCTTGCATGAAACTTTGAAAAATTCCTTTTTCCAAGTCTTTTTATCAGAAGCTCAATATGACCATTCCTAAATTAGAAAAGATCAGTGTTTGATTTATTTCTGAATACTCATGTCATGACTCCTTCTCTTGTTTTTTTTTAATGAGAGAGAGAGAGAGAGGTCGGTAGTTGGACAGGCGATCGGATCGAGAGGAAGAAGAAACGGCTTTTAGAGTTTCATTTCATTAAATTGGTACCAAGTGGGTCATGAGTCACAGTTCTTCTTCGGGGGTGTGTGTGAACGAAATGAGGCATTAAGCACACGATGGAAGAAGCAAGAAAAAGAGTCGATCAATGCCTGTTTGCAAGAACGTCTGTCTGTCTGTCTGTCGTGCATGACAGGAGAGGGGAGGTTTTTTTGACTTGACTGAAGGTTCCCTTGAAGTGGGGTAATTATAATGCTAGAACACGTTTTTGCAACAAGCGTTTTCCTGCATGTGACAAGTGACGAAAGAGGCACAATTTGAGTTCCATCGATATATGAGGAGAAGCCACAGGGGTTTCCCACAGTCTTATTGTGGTTGCTCATGACAACATCAACAGCAGGGAAAAACCTTTGCGACGCACTCCTCGAAGGGCTTGGATCTGTTCCAGGGACACGTGAATTTCATGTACATGTTCTACAAACATTGCCACGCAGAAATACATCGTTATACCGGTATGCGCAACCGCGACCCAAGATTTATGTGCAAGATGTGCTGGTGCTGTTGTCCGAAAGTAGTGGAGAAGAGGGGAAGAGAGTGCTGGTCGCAGGGATTGAAGCGAATTTGTATCACATCCCGGCGACTTCAGCGGCTATTTTGTATGTGTGCAAAGTGGATTCTACGGGGCAGAGCCGGGGAAGAAGTGCGACGAAGCACATGGTAGAAGCATTTCTCAGGTACTATGCGGATCCCAAGACGAGGCCTGTGTTTGGGGTGAGGCACTTGTGGATTCAGCTGTTTGCTCGTGCGCAGGGACAGTATTTGTTTGCGGAATCTCAAGCGTGGGAAGGGAAGAGGCCGCTGCGGGATGTGCAGCTGTGTGGATGGTGGAAGGAAGTGCTGGGCACGGTGGCTAAAATAGACGCGAGGATCAAGGCGTATTACATGTTGCCTGGATACAGCCAGCTCGAGGCTGAACAGATGCTCCAGGTCTCGTCCCAGATGGCGTGGGAGTATGGCCACCCGTACCACGTGCCAGAGTTACCCTGTCCACGTGACAATTCGCAGGAAGGCAATCACCTCGGACACACGATTCCGTACTTCGAGGATGACCCCAAGTCACGTTTCCTCGACGAGATGGCGCTCAGCACGGGACACGAGCTGAGGCGGCCTGCGCGGAAACGAGCACGGACAGAGACAGCAGCGCAAGAGACAGCGCACGTGACTGTCGACGACTTTTGGGAGCGCATGTCATTTCGGCAAGAGTGCGTGACAGGGGCCGTCACGGGGTTTTTCACTGTGGTGGTGGTGGGTGGAGAGACTGTGGACCAGGAGGCCAAGGGACACGTGACACTGGCGATGCACAAGCGAGTGCGGACTGCACTGACGTCGAGTGTGTCGTTTGCGACTGCGGCACGGGCGGTGCAGGCGACAGAGACCATCGAACGGCTGTGCAGAGAAGTAGGGTGCCTGTCTGGTGCAGTGGCGGTGCAGAACGGGGATGCCGGTGGCCGGGGGACAGAGGGTGGCCGGGGGAGTAACGGTGTGACATTGTTGGCTGCGCGCCGGAAAAAGAAATAGATACGACCTGTAATAGAACAGATTTCTCTCTCTCTCACTTACCACCATCATGGCCACCAGTCTGCCCTCCTTCAGCCAGGCTTTCAGCAGCATGTCTGCCCCCCGCAAGCGCACCCGTGACGACGACCACGACAATTCCAAGAAACGTCGCGTCGTCTCCGTCGTCGGCATCCCCCACGACTCCGACAACAACCCCAGCGAGCACCCCCCACCCGCCATCCTCCCCGTCAAACACAAGCAAAAGCCCAACTCCCGTCCGGTGCAGCCCCTCTCCTTTCCCACCCCAAATAGTTTTGCACAGCGCAGAACCGGCTTCAAGCCAGCCGACATTGTCATCAGCCCTAGAGACGACGGCGTCGAGCCTGCAATCCAGAGTGCCCCTCCCGTCCCTCAGGGCATGGCCATTCCCCGCCTACCTCCCGTCATGAGACAGGCAGACAACCCTCGCACAGTGGCTTCAAAAGTACCCCCAACTCCGGCTCGATTGTCACGCCTCAGACAAGGGCCGTGTACCTCTCCCCCCCCTGCCCCCAGCGTCGCCATTGCTTCCACTCTCGTCCCTACAACCCCCGCCGTCCTTCACCATTCCGGTTATTCCGGTGACAAGTCCGCTTTCCTCGCCCCCTTTGAGCTCTTCTATGACGCCCTCAACGACTCAAAACAGCTCAAGGCCTGGCTCTCTCAGCAGCTTCAGCACTCCCATGCTTTCATCCAGTCCTGTTCTCAATCCCAAGACAAGCTCAATCACACTATTGAGGCTGCTGTTGACAAGAGAGTATCTGCAATGACCGCGGAGCTCGTTACATTACGCCGTCGTGTCGACGAACTCGAAGATGCTCTCCTAACTCGTCGTCCCAGCGCCGACGCATCCTTGAGTCTCCCGAAACACAAACAACCTCCTCTCTGGAATGGTTCTACCTCCATTGAACCCTATGCTTATTCTTCTCCCTCCCTTCGTCGCCGTCCATCGCCCACCTGGATCCCAGACCGAGACTCCCGTGGGAATCCCGGTGACAGTGAGAGACACGTATCGCCACCCTATGATTCTCGTCGCCTAGCTACCGTATCTGCCACCAGATTAGACCCTCCACATGTTCGTGATCCCCAAGGGAGACCTGAGCTCACAAGATCCCTTTCCCATACAGACCCTGCCTTACCCACTGGTCCTCCAACTCCTTCGTCTGCCTCTCCACGCCAGCAACCGTCACTACAACCGTCATCGTCATCGTCGTCGTCGTCCTCCTCCTCACCATCATCACAAAGACCAGCTAGTCGTAGGAATTCAGTCGATCGAATATAGTTTTTTGGTTTTTGCCTGGACAATTGAACTCTGGACTCGCTCGTGTGAACTCAATGGTTGTACTGTAGTCGCTATTGACGTCTGTCTCTCTCCCTTGATTTTTCGAATTTTGTAGCATTTCACATCACACACTGTAGCGTGACGTTGGACGACTTTTTGGATTCATATATGGGCATCCGAACAGCCTCAACCCAGGAAGCATCATGAACTGTCTTTCGAGTAATGACAGTTGGAAAGCTTCTGATGTTCTTTCTCTTGGGTGCCGAGCTAGTCTGTTGAAGGGTCAAGCTTGCCGTACATTTATCTAGCAGTGAGGTGAATGTTGAACGCAAAATTCACGCTTTGGACCGGCTTCAGGACCGAGAAATGAGTTGATGAGAGTCACCAATTGTCTATCATTAATTAATTCATCACAATCTGTTTCATAATAGATGGATGGATCGGATCGAAAAACAAGACTTGATGCAGTGCAATGTCTCTTCTTCCCGCAGCTGTGCTCATTTATTTTGTGTGAGAAGACAACCAATATAGGTGGGAATGTATAGTTGTCCATGATTGGAGTATCAAGTTTCGGTGGTTGTTGATTGAATGGCTTTTTGATGCTGAGAAAGTTCGAAGGACAAAGGTCTCTTTTGTCATAGTATTGCTTCCTAAGTCTCAACAACCCTGAGTTCTTAGAATGTGGGGCGTAAGAGCGTTGTTAGGTCTTGTTTCGATTTGTGGAAGTTTCTTTTTTGATTGAATGTAGTGACCAAATCACTGTAGGAGATTATTAAATAAGGCCCGAACAAAGAGCGGTGTCAGGCACATTTTTCGCTTTTGGGAAAGGAGGTAGAAAAAAGCCGAATGGTTGGTGATCTATCAGTCAGTTAAATTAATGAGCACACAGAAGAGGAGACTGGGCTCAGCTTAGTAACAGTAGCTATATGGCCATGACAATGTCTAAAGCCCACTCTCTGGTAGATTACAAGTCCGAATAAATTACATTTCACACCACCATCACAGAAATTGCATTAGAGAACATGAACAGAAAGCAGGGTCTAAATCAAATTATGTATCCATCATCACCATAACTCGCGCCTCTTTTTACGAATAGCCTTCACCAACGAATGTCGTTCACTCCATTTCGACCGTGCTACTTCATGCTCCTTTTCGACTTGTTCCTGAATCTCTTTACGCTTTGTCACCTTCAAGGGTGCGACTGTCGACACGAATGCCCGTGTGACATTGAACATCTCTGCCAACTGTCCTCGTGAGTATTTTTCCGGTTCTTTCTCCCGAAGCTCACGAATCTTTGCAATAGTTTCATCTGACGCGCGTTCTGGACCTGGTTTATGTAATCCTGGTCGGGAAAAGGGAGGTAATGGCCCATCAACGAGTGTCGGCATGGGTCTCAGGAGAGGGGAGCAAGGATTGGTCGTAAATGAATGTGGAGAGGCTGCAGAGGGTGGGGGACGATGAATAAATGTCAAATTCTCGTCCTCGAGCGTGGTGACGGTCGCCTTGGGGTTGTTGACTAATGGGTCAGGCGGGTGATATGGTGGCCGTTCAGCGGTCCCAGGATTTGGACGAGGAAATTTGCGAGAGTGCTTTGTCCCATAGCCACGAGTAAGAAAACGTGATGAGATGACGCGAGTACTGTTCATGGCTGTTCCTTGCGTAGTGAACCGCTATCCATCCATCTAGCTTTTTCACAAACACGTGATTGAAGACAATCAAATACCTTGAATCACAAAATCTCACTATCTTGTTCAAGACATTTTCCCCTCCTCAATTCCGATTTCCTATACAACCAACACACTCAGTATAGTACCTCTTCGGGTGACTCACAAAAGATAAATATGCGGAATACAAACGCGATGTTATTGTTAGACGCGGCATGCATTGATGCCGCGTATACAACTGCTAATTTGATAGTGAATTTGCGCTATGAGAGAGGCGGTGAGGGTGCTATTGCCTTGAAGGAGGTCTGGCTCGATCCAAGCTACTGGTTCTGTGTAAATGTCTATCATTGAAGTCGAAACAAAGTTCTGCGAGGGCGACGGTTCTCTATACATTGTCACATCAGAAGTCGAGGCATCTTTGAATTCAAATTTGACTCTTGCCTATCCTTGCCGTTTCTTATATCACCTGATTTCTGTCCTTATCAACAGACTATGCATCGCAAGTGGAATATGTGTCTACATCATAGCAGAACCCTACAACTGCGACACTGATATCCTGGCTGTGATTTCTTCGATGACGATTCAGTATCTCTGTCGGGCCTGGTCGGTCAAAGAAAAGGTTTGTCGGTCGTGTCGCTGAAGGGTGGCATAGGATTAGTGCCATTTTCCGGTGTCCGGGATCGAATATATTCTTCCGGTACCTCTTAATTCACATGGCCATCCCAGGTTGTCCTGCTTCGCGGGCTCGAACTCATTTCCTTCCATTATAAATACCTACTCTCATCGTCCTCGTTTCCTGGCCTTACTCTGTTCTTTCGAAGATGTCTCTTGTTGCTATGAGTTCCCCTGTTAGCCCATCTGTTCCACCCTATTTCTTCCATACCGACCATCGTCAGCGGTGCTTAACTCAACTTCGGAGCAAGACCACTAACCTCGAGAAATACATCTATTTAAGTGGTCTGAAGGAGCGTTACCCCGACCTCTTCTATGAAATTGTCCTCGCCAACATGTTGGAAGCGATTCCGATTCTATATACCCCTACGGTTCTGATTTCTCCCAACTTGCTCACTACCAGCTGATGTGTCTACTAGGTTGGTGATGTTTGCTCGAATTATTCACATATATGGAGCCACCCCGAGGGTCTTTATGTTTCCATTGAGAATAAAGGACATATCCGAGAGGTTCTTCGCACTTGGCATGGCGTCACGGATGCTAGAATTGCTGTAGTGACTGATGGTTGGTTTTACCCTTGATCACAGACATATCATTTTTCACTCGGCATCAGGCTCTCGTATCCTTGGTCTCGGTGACCTTGGGGTCAATGGGCTGCCGATTGCTATTGGCAAGCTGTAACTCACTTCTTTGTGCTTTTTCCGAGCTGAGCTTACCGTTGTCATGTCCCTTGTAGAGACCTGTACATTACAGGCGCTGGTATCAGACCAACGAGTACAGTGCCAATCTGTCTTGACCTAGGTACAAATACAAAGGGACTTCTCGATGATTCCCTGTACCTTGGTGTACGCCGCAAACGTCCAGATACACAAGAGGTATGTGTTTGCGAATTTGAATTTTTTATTCTCAAGTCAGACTAATCTCGGACCAGATGGATGCTTTTATGCAGGAATTCGTTGATTCGGTGAAAGAAGTATTTCCTCAACTTTTCGTGCAATTCGAAGATTTTTCGACGGATAATGCTTTCCGATATCTCGACATGTTCAGGTCCAAGTACTGTGTCTTCAATGACGATGTAAAGTCTATCCTGTATTTGTTTGGCATTAATTTTGTTTCTGACATTTCTTGTGTTTCAAGATACAAGGGACAGGTAAAGATATTTGTACTCGTAGCCAAGGGACGCGTCCTATTATCTATCATTTCAGGCGCTGTTGTTCTTTCTGGTTTCATCAACGCTGCAAATATTTCTTCAAAGGCTTCTGGTACTCGGCTCGAGGACCAACGGATTATTTTCTTTGGTGCTGGGTCCGCTGGTATCGGTGTCGCCAAACAGCTAGTATCGTTTTTCACCTTCTTAGGCCAATCAGAGGAAGAGGCGAAGAGCAAAATATATGTGAATACTTTCTTTGCATGTGATTATGATTTCTGAGCGAGTCATTGTAGACTGTTGATTCCAAAGGACTTATCACCGCAGATAGGAAAGGCCTACAGGAACATAAACTATGTCCGTGTTTTTTCTCTCTCCTCTTGCTTCCTCTTGATAATAATATCCACTGTCTCTCTCACAGTTTTCGCTCGCACTGATTATAACGGACCTCCATTGACCAATTTGGTCGACATCATCGACTATGTTAAGCCCACTGCTCTTATGGGTCTTAGTACAATCCCGGTAATGACAGGTGTATGTTCAGGGCACAACTGTGATTAATTTTTTTGGGTTTAGAATGCGTTTTCAGAGCAAGTCATAAGGCACATGGCGTCCTTGAATAAACGTCCAATCATCTTTCCTCTATCGAATCCTGTCTCCTTGAGTGAGGTTGACTATGCTGATGCAGTTGAATGGTATGTCGAGATTTATCGTCCGAATTTATCGAACTTGATTGATCACTTTTCTCTCAGGACAAATGGGGCTGTTGTATTTGCCTCTGGTAGTCCCTATGAGCCTATTGAATTCAAGGGCAAGAAGTATGAGCCCAGCCAGGGAAATAACATGTATATCTTCCCGGGCCTTGGGCTGGGCACCCTTCTTTCCAAGGCACGACACGTCACAGACTTGATGGTCGAACGGGCATCTATCGCACTTTCTGCTTCGTTGACCCAGGAAGAAAAAGATGTTAATTTGGTATATCCTCGCCTGATCCGTATTCGTGAAATCTCGGCTCGCATTGCCGTTGCTGTCATCCGCGCTGCTCAAACAGATGTGAGTGACTGGCTCAATTTAGTAGTTGACTCTTGAATTGATGTATTTTTTCTAAGGGGGTTGATGAGAATACATTCTTTCGCGATCTCTCGGATGATGTTCTTTTAGAGACTGTCAAATCCAAGCAATGGCACCCTACTACACACCGATCGGTACGTTTGTAGAAACGGCTCCAGTGCCTCTGGCAATTTCTACCAATGCAATTCCCAAATGTATTTGTTTACTTGGTTGTTTATATTGTTAAAGAGGTTTTGCTCCACCTCCTATCACTGTCTTATGCATCCATTGTGGTCTCCAGTTCGAGAAGCTTCTTATTATCTATACCTGTTGTGTCTTTGTCTATGATAAGGTCATCTTCGTGACCATCCTGCTTCCACTGTGCGATAGAATATCGATGATTTACACCCTTGAGAGTCGGAAGGCATGTAATGCTTCCGCACCCACCCGTCTGCGACATGGGGTAAAGATAAATTACTTCTTTGACACGAGAATGTAGAAGCGCCATACTACACATGACGCAAGGTTCGTGGGTCGTGAACAAGGTCAACGATGTCAAGAGATAGCTCCTGTCATTTTTTTGGAGTAAATTGAGACCATCACCGCCTTGGTTTTGTGTTTCTGCTGAAGCATCTGATTTCGTCCCGTCGTTTGATAAAGCTGCTGCAGAATCCGCCACTTTCCGAATGGTGTTTATTACAGCGTGACGAAGAGGATGTCGAGTTGATTTTCGAGTGTCGCGTGCTACGAACTCTTTTGGAGCCTCTCGTGATGACCCTATACTCGTATTATTTCCCATGAGCTGGGATTCTTCGTAAGGAACCGGAACATGTGCGGCTATGGGGTACTAGAGTTGGAAAAGCATGTGGGACAACGTTAGCAGACGGCGAGGGGAGAGTGTTTCCGCTTGTTTTGGGGACCCACCTCTCCACTTCGAAGTGCTTCTATTGCAGCTTGCACTGTTTTTTGCATGGCAGACCATGCCCACGCTGCTTTTCCGCGGCACCATCTCTCATGCTCGTCCTTCCTGCGTGGGGTAAAGTATGTTGGCCATAAAGCCGTTTTTAAAGTGAGTTGGATTGGCGTAACGGCGGACGAGGCTGGTATGGTGTGGAGGTATGGAGAAGGGAGGTTGAGGTCTTCTGGGAGTTGAGGTAGGCCGGTAGACTGAGAAGCGATGAGAAAACTTGTGGTGCTATTATGTTTTCGTACTCGTTTCAGATGAGCGAGCTCTGCTGTGTCAAGATTAGCTTGTTTAAGCCATCTAGAAACAGCATTTTTTCAGCATAGCGTCCGTGTATATATATAAGTGGCTGTGGAAACGTACTTGAGAAGAGTTGTAATCAACCTCTGGTCTGGTACGTCCACAATCCAGGCTTGGACTGCAGGGGGGCCGGATAAGAGGCATTAAGATTGTAGAAGAACCATCGCAACTCACTGGTCCGTATAGTTTCAGGAGTCTCTTCTTCTGGGGGTAACTTGTATCTTATAAACGGAAGATCTTCTTCGCAAAGAAGCTCATGAGAATCACCATTCGTAAAAGGATTGATCGATGGCATGTTTTGTTCGTTGTCGTCAATGGCCGATAGGCTATTCCAAACATCATGAATATCTTCATGCAATGTTTGAGTGCCATTTTTCTCTTCCACAGTCACTACCACAGGAGAGAACCATAATTTGTGCCCATAAAAAATACAAAGTTCTTCTTCAGACTGAATATCGCGAGCCGCGACGAAGCGAATCGAATCCGTGGATGTGTCAAGAATGAAAGAAACATTTGGAGGATCGGAGTGATTGAAGAGGGAACCTTGTGTTGGCTGTCAGAAATAATGTGATCGTGAAACCACGTGTTGAGCACATACCAAGGCCTAAGGCAAGGGCCATGCGACCATCAGGCCATACAAAAGTGTAGTGATCCAAAATCGTGTGTTTTCCTGGGTGCGAAGTAAGTAAACCGAGCGTACAATTCATAGGAGGCCTTTGTACAATACCGTGCTTCTCATATTCCGACTTTGAGAAGAACAAAACAGGACTGATTTCAATGGTAGTGTTTCGTGGAACTGGTTTTGTAGCTATGGAAATAGGGTTCAGCTACGATAACATGAGACAACCATAGGGAGAGCTGACCATATACACCCCTTCCTTTTTCTTCAGTGACTTTTATGACGCATCCTGTTACATTGAGATGCTGAAGTCCAGAATGAGCGCTAGCAGTGCCCGACATCGAAAGTAGTAGATTAGATCAGTTATTTTGATCCGGGTGCCGAGGTGATTTTGATGCGGTCAGAGACTCGTGACGAAGACACGTCTCTAAAATGACAGCTTGTTTCTTTCCCATGTTTTCTGAAAGACTGGGGTATTGACAACTCAAAGTATACCTTTCACTTCTAGGTCGTTAAGATGTCGAGCATAGCAATCAGACCAAGACCTTTACCTAGCGTATTGCTCTTTGGATTGGTCCCTGTTGCGTTGTGGTTCATTGCAAGACCTTTACTAGATCCCGTTCCCCCTCTGTCGGCTCTATATGTATCTGTCGGATTCTCTATCTTCTCATTCTTGGCTACATTACACCTTATACCGCGCCTAGGGCCTGTATTTGTCTCCGCCCATCTGAAGGGGAGAGATCTACTCAAAATATACAATGATCCTATGTGAGTGACCTCCCTTCGAGGACATTTGATAAAATCAAATATATATTAGTCCGGAATGCATGGGTCTTGTGTGTGCGGCGGTATACATCCTCATCCTGATGCTCTTCATCCCTTTCGCTTTCTCGAGTTCTATCATGCATCGAACAAATAGGTCATCGGCCTCAGAGGGCATTAATGTGGTTGATTTTCCTCATCACCAGGTAAGATAACCGTTGTATCTCTTGCAGGAGATTCTTTTTACACAAACGGTAGCTTTCAGTCTACCTCTCCTCTCTTCTTTCTCTCCTAACAGCGACTATGCTTGGCTTTCTCGATGATGTATTTGATATTCGATGGAGGCACAAGCTACCAATACCTGTAATCGCATCTATACCCCTCTTGATGGTCTACTACGCGGAGCGGGGCAACACTCATGTTGTTGTGCCACTGCCCTTGAGATCTTTCTTTGGTACCCTCGTCAATCTTGGTATGACTGGTCATATTCGCATTCACTCTGACCGTGGCTCAAAAAATTCTAGGACCATTTTACTATATGTACATGTCATTGCTGTCGACATTTGCGACGAACAGCATCAATATTCTGGCTGGAATTAATGGTTCCGAAGTTGGCCAGGCGCTCATAATTGCATTGTCGGTTATTCTGAACGACCTGTTATATCTTCCTTGGCCGATTGGTTTCCATATCCCTCTCTACTTACTCGGGAACAAGACTGAGGTCGAGTTCGGGGGCGTCTGGAGTGCCGGCATGTCCTACGGAAGCCGTGAGCTGGTCGAGCGTCACTTGTTCAGCCTTTACTTTATGTTGCCGCTTGTTGCAGTCTGTGCTGGATTCATGTATCACAACTGGTATGGTTGTTTTGTACCTGGAGATACAGCAGCTCACTATTTTCTAGGTATCCTGCCCGAGTCTTCCCTGGTGATACCTTATGTTACGTCACCGGGATGGCGTTTGCAGTAGTCGGAATCCAGGCGCACTTCTCGAAAACGCTGTTGCTATTTTTTATACCACAGGTCTTCAACTTCCTGTTGTCCTGTCCCCAGTTATTTGGTCTCGTCCCCTGTCCTCGACATAGGGTACCAAGGTAAGCGGATTTGAACAGCATGCCCGAACTAAGGGGATTTTGGCTCTGTTCAGATTTGATTCAAGTAAAAACCTCCTTTATCCTTCCAAGGTTATGTTCGAGAGACCGTTATCCCAGCTAGCGAGCCATGTTCTTCGCATATATGCCACTCTTGGGTTGACAGAACTCACTGCCCATCCTGCAAGTGGACTCATTCTCGAGGCAACGAACTTGACTATCTTGAACTTTTTCCTTGTTCGTCTGGGCCCAATGAATGAGAAACGACTGGTTCGAGTTTTGATGTGTTCACAGGTCAGTGGACATATGACATCAATTAACTTGCGTGCTGACGCCATTTTTCGTGTCAGGTTGCAGGAAGCCTAGTGGCGTTTGTAGTTCGTTATGGTTTGGCTGGTTTGGTTTATGATGGTGATCGACGATGATATTAGTAGCCTAGAAAGGAATAGATTCTATCGATCAAAGACATGGACAGCGACAAACAGGATTGAAATATCGCGGAATCATCCGACCCAGCATGTCCACTGATACAATATAGACAGGGGTTTGGTAACCCACTATACCTTGGCTTGGGATACCATGGAAACCTCAGGCAAGAATGAAATATCGACTTGTGCAGTGAGATAGCGCGCATATAGGGTGCTGCTGAGCACAGCATCGTGAACGAGAGAACAAGACTAGATATTGATGACCAGACTGGAAAAGTTCAGGAGAGCAGAGAATCACATGGTACTGTCGTATTGACCCGGTCCAGAAAGCAGGTGTTTGCAGGTGCGGAGCAAATTATCGTATATAGATCTTATTCCACTCAGTACTTACTTTGTACTATCATGTTGACTGAAAGGGCCCGTTTTGCTCAGGAAGTCGCAGAGGTTGAACAATGGTGGAAGGTTCGTTCTCCAGTTGATATGTTATCACGGATTATCCTCAATGCGCCTAGAGTTTGCGCTTTGCTCAAACCAAGCGCCCTTATACTGCTGCTGATGTTGTCGCCAAGCGTGGCACCATTCAAATAAACTATCCTTCTGACCTCCAGGGCAAGAAATTATGGACAATACTCAGCGAGCATGCAAAGAGAGGGACACCCTCGCATACCTACGGGGCGTGAGTCATATTCCAGAAGAGCGCTTTGCTGGGGAATGACACAATCTACCGCTAGCCTCGATCCTATTCAGGTGACTCAAATGGCCAAGTACCTCGAGACCGTTTACATTTCTGGGTGGCAATCATCGAGTACTGCTTCGTCTACTAATGAGCCTGGTCCAGATCTTGCCGGTACGTCAATGAGTTTCAACTTTTGTTCAAGGTATCGATCAAGTACCAGACTATCCCTCCAACACCGTGCCTAACAAGGTTGAGCACTTATTTCAGGCACAACTTTTCCATGACCGCAAGCAGCGGGAGGCTCGGTCTCGCATGACGGATGCTGAGCTTTCTCAAACACCCGTGATCGACTACCTCCGCCCCATTGTTGCCGATGCCGATACTGGTCACGGTGGTTTGACTGCTGTCATGAAGCTTGCAAAGATGTTCGTCGAGAAGGGGGCCGCCGGCATCCACATAGAAGATCAGGCTCCGGGAACGAAGAAATGTGGTCATATGGCTGGCAAGGTGTTGGTCCCTATTCAGGATCACATTAACCGACTCGTCGCGATTCGCCTCCAGTTTGACATCATGGGTGTTGAAAATCTCTCAATTGCCCGTACCGATTCTGAGGCTGCCACCCTCATTACCTCCAATATTGATGACCGAGACCACCCCTTCATTCTTGGCTCCACCAACCCATCTCTTCCTCCTCTCAGCACCGTTATGGTTGATGCTGAGGCTGCGGGCAAGTTCGGCGATCAGCTGCAAACTGTTGAAGACAAGTGGTTGGCAGAAGCCAACCTTCAGCTCTTTTCCACTACCCTGGCCAATGCTTTATTGCAGGAGGGTGCCCAGCATGTCGCAGTTGACAGATTCGTTGCTCGTGTTGCCCATGCCTCCTACTCTCAAGCTGTCCTCATTGCCAAAAAAGAGTTTGGTCTCAGGAAGGTTCCCTATTGGAATTGGGATAGTCCAAGGACTCGTGAAGGCTATTATCGTTACCAAGGTGGTACGCAATGTGCTGTCGCTCGTGCCATAGCCTTCGCTCCTTATTGTGATTTGATTTGGATGGAGACCAAGAAACCAATTATTGCTCAGGCCCAGGAGTTCGCTCATGGAGTGCACACCGTGTTCCCGGACAAATGGTTGGCCTACAATTTGTCGCCGTCGTTCAATTGGGAGGCTGCTGGCCTCACTGACAGGGACATGGAGGCGTACATTTGGGAGCTTGGAAAACTTGGCTTTGTCTGGCAGTTTATCACTGTGAGTCATTCGCCAATAGCTCTTCCTGATAGAATTTTACTTACCGGTAGCTTTAGCTTGGTGGTCTCCACTCCAACGCTTACATCTCCGATCTTTTCGCCAAAAATTACGCAAAGACCGGCATGAAAGCATACGTCGAAATCGTTCAGCGTAAGGAGCGGGAAATTGGTTGTGATGTTCTCACACATCAGAAGGTATGCATTTCTCGTGATTTCTCTGCGAGCCAGCATTGATGGGTGCTATATCAAGTGGTCTGGTGCCGATTACGCTGACAGCTTGATAAAAACTGTTACCGGTGGTGTTTCTTCAACAGCTGCCATGGGTGCAGGTGTAACGGAGACTCAGTTTACTACCAAGCTTTGAGAGTCGAATATTTGACTAAAGTGTAGAATTATTTTATAGATTTTTTGTACATTGGCTAGGAATGCACGCATACCGTTTGGGCATTCGAGACGGTGACTAGTGGCTGAGCAATGAGGTTCATCTCTAGGTTTGATGCCTGAATACGGCAGACGCCGGTTCATGCGAGAACGTCATTCAGTAACTTGGTGACTACTGCACTTGTACCGATGAACACATCAAAAAGAGTAGACATAGCTTCAAATTTTCTTCTGCAAGCGCCGCCTGGAGAAATCAATGATGTTCTCAACGGTACGATATGTTTTGGTCAATAGATCCCTTCTGGAATGGCTGATGGATCGTAGATGTTCGTAACATAATTTCTGACGATGACGCTCTACAGGCTGGAGTCAAGTCTGCACTCCGAGAATATAACCTAGGACAGTTCATCACGGTGGACATCCCTGGAACAAGACATCCGGTAAAAGATCATCGGTCACTGATGAATGCCGGAGAGTTAACGGGCGATGCTAGTGTATCATCAGTCAAGTATCCAAGATTTCGAGTCGGAGTGGTGATAAAGATGGGGAGGAGAGATTCTTGGATCCTAGGTCAAAGACGAGTTTCGTGTTTGATCATTTGAGTCTGGTATGTGCTCTCTCATTCTCAAGGCTTGCTGGGTATTGATGAAAAAAATTATTCCGGATCTAGGAGGCATCAAAACCCCAATTTTATGAGCCTGACCTAGTGACTGAGCCATTTCGGTGAGTTTTCGATAGTTACGACTGGTGATTTCTGGGTCCTAGCTGAAGACTAGTTCGGCACTGGAGACTGCTGTTCAGGTTTATCTCAAGGCGCATTTCTATGACGGCGTGGCATCTGTATTTTCAATGGGCAATACTAGACAGGAATACATTATTCAGGCCGTTGGGAACAAGTACAATCCTGCAAATTACTGGTGTGTATTGGAACTTTGTACATTGTGCCATGCCTGACAATTTTTAAATCAGGTCTGGTCGCTGGCGGTCACAGTATGTAATTAAATTTGACCAGGGTACTGTAACAGGGAATATTTCGGTCCATGTGCACTATTACGAACAGGGAAATGTGAGCTATCTAATTCGTTGCTCTGGAGAGGCATTTGTGAATTTGCAATCAGGTGCAACTCATGACAACGCATGATGTCAACTTCAAGTTGCCGCCGGGAATCACTTGTGGTGACAACTCAGCAGCCTCAAAGATCCTCGCGTTGATTGAAGATGAAGAAAGTAAATATCAAGTGTCCCTCAATGAGGCATATCAAGAGATGTTAGAGAAGACTTTTAAAAGTTTGAGAAGAGCACTGCCGATGACCCGTTCGAAACTAGACTGGGACAAGGTTTGTACTTGGTCCATAGACCTAGTAACAATATCACGAACTAAAATTTGATTAGATATTGGGATATAAACTTGGTGCAGAATTGTCTGGCAGCAAAGAAGGGCAGCCTGCGTCATAACGCCATTGATGATGTATAATAATATCATGAGTTGTGAGTCCATAAGTCTATGAGCCGTGAGTCCATGAGTCCGTGAGTCCGTGGGTTCATGAGTCCATGAGTCCGTGAGTCAGGTCCGTGCACCAGAGAGCGAGTCTGCTTACATCAGCCATAAGCTCTTGCCTGAACACCTCTCATAACCAAGGATGAGCTTTCCTCCTCCTCCTCCAGGATTTATGCCACCGCCCCCTCCGGGAATGCCGCATAATAATAATCCTTCATTATTGCGCTTGCCACCCGAGGGTATGTCTCTGACTTGTATGTTGATTCGTTTCTTGATTTTAGTGTTTAGTCATCGCGCAAAAGGCACAAAAATGGGTGCAAATGCAGAGAAAGCGATATGGAGAGAAGAGAAAAGGTGGTTATGTGGACATGGGAAAGCAGGTGAGGACCTTTGCTAGTTCTTACCCGTGTTTCTTATAGATCATGCTAGGACCTCCCGCCTGAGCATGTCCGCAAAATCATCAAGGACCACGGTGACATGAGCAACCGTAAGTTCAGAAATGACAAACGTGTCCATCTGGGCGCCCTCAAATATGTCCCCCATGCCGTCATGAAGTTACTAGAAAACATCCCGTATCCCTGGGAGCAAGTTCGTGAAGTACCTGTACTGTACCACATCACCGGTGCCATCACATTTGTAAACGAGATCCCTCGTGTTATTGAACCGGTGTATCATGCGCAGTGGAGCACCATGTGGTTGGCTATGCGTCGTGAAAAAAGAGACCGTCGACATTTCAAACGCATGCGTTTTCCGCCGTTTGATGATGAAGAACCTCCTTTGGATTACGGAGATAATGTCCTCGATGTTGATCCCCTAGAAGCTATCCAGTTGGATTTGGATGAAGAGGAAGACTCTGCGATTATTGATTGGTTCTACGATGCCAAGCCTCTTGTCGACACAAAGGCCGCCAATGGACCTTCCTACAAGTTTTGGTCACTGTCACTTCCAGTCATGGCTAACCTCTATCGTCTCGGTCGCACTCTTCTTTCAGACCAGGCCGACAATAATTCGAGTTATTTATTCGACAAGCAGGCGTTTTTCAGTGCCAAGGCCTTAAACATGGCCATACCTGGAGGTCCCAAGTTCGAGCCTTTGTATCGGGACATGGATTCATTTGATGAAGATTGGAACGAGTTTAATGATATCAACAAAGTCATCATTCGTCAGCAAATCCGTACAGAGTACAAAGTTGCCTTCCCTCACCTCTACAACTCCCTCCCACGTTCCGTACGAATCTCGCCCTATCATTTCCCTAAAAATGTTTATATCCGCACGGATGATCCCGACCTTCCTGCTTTCGGGTTTGACCCCCTTATCAACCCGATTTCTCTTCGAGGCTTCACTCCAAAAAATGCGCCTATCATCTCGCACGAGGATAGCATCTTTGGTCCTAATGATACCGACGATGATGATTTTGTGTTACCTGAGCATCTAGAACCCTTCCTTCAGGATAAACCAGTTGAGACCGATCTTACTGCTGATGGTATCGCCTTGTGGTGGGCTCCAGAACCCTACAACCGACGATCGGGTCGTATGCGTCGTGCTCAAGATGTGCCCCTTGTCAAGAACTGGTATCTGGAGCATTGTCCTCCCAACCAGCCTGTCAAGGTCCGCGTATCTTACCAGAAGTTGCTCAAATGCTATGTCCTTAACGAGCTACATACGCGACCTGAGAAGGCAATGTCAAAGAAAAATTTGTTCCGCCAACTCAAGGCGACCAAGTTTTTCCAGACGACGAGATTGGATTGGGTTGAAGCTGGTTTGCAAGTCTGTAGGCAAGGTTACAACATGTTGAATCTCTTGATCCATCGTAAGGTCGGTGTTCAGTCTTATTTTGGGCTTTCCACTCAATTGCTGACTTTTTTTGCTTGCAGAACTTGAATTATCTTCACCTTGATTACAACATGAATCTGAAGCCAGTCAAGTAAATCTTTTCCATTAGCAATTTGGCCTTTCTATTTATCTCTTGTCCAGGACACTCACAACCAAGGAGCGTAAGAAGTCTCGTTTCGGAAATGCATTCCATTTGTGTCGTGAAATTCTTCGTCTTACTAAACTTGTCGTTGACGCCCACGTACAATTTCGGCTCGGCAATGTCGATGCGTTCCAATTGGCCGATGCTTTGCAATACATTTTTGCTCACATTGGTGCCCTCACGGGTATGTACCGTTACAAGTACAAAGTTAGTTCAAGTCACTTTTTGTTTCATCGGACATGGGCTGATCGTGAATTGACAGCTTATGAGACAAGTGCGTATGACGAAGGACTTGAAGCATCTGATCTACTATCGCTTCAATACAGGCCCTGTGGGCAAAGGTCCTGGTTGTGGTTTCTGGGCTCCTGGATGGCGTGTCTGGCTCTTCTTCATGCGTGGTATTGTGCCCCTATTAGAGCGATGGTCAGCTGTTCATACACCATGGGTCGGGAAATTTCGTTAATCCTTCATTAGGTTGGGTAACTTGCTTGCTCGTCAGTTCGAGGGGCGAAACAGCAAGGGTATTGCAAAGACTGTCACCAAACAGCGTGTAGAGTCTCACTATGACCTTGAGTTGCGCGCTGCCGTCATGCATGACATCCTTGACATGATGCCTGAATCAATCAAGCAGAACAAGTCCAAGACTATTTTGCAGCATCTGTCTGAGGCATGGAGATGTTGGAAGGCAAACATCCCTTGGAAGGTTCCTGGTATGCCAACTGCAATTGAGAATATTATTCTTCGCTACATCAAGAGCAAGGCCGACTGGTGGTGTTCTGTAGCTCACTACAATCGTGAGCGTATTCGTCGTGGTGCTACTGTCGATAAAGCTGTCGTCAAGAAGAACCTTGGGCGTCTGACTCGACTCTACCTCAAAGCTGAACAAGAGCGTCAGAACGCTTATCTCAAGGATGGTCCGTATATCAGTGCTGAAGAGGCTGTTGCTATTTATACTGCTACCGTCCACTGGCTGGAATCTCGCAAGTTTTCGCCTATACCCTTCCCGTGGGTGTATTTCAATGCGATAACTCGTGACTCAATTTATTGATTTGTGGATAGTCCTCTTTCGTACAAGCACGATACTAAGTTGCTCGTCCTTGCATTGGAAAAGTTGAAGGAGGCGTATTCGGTCAAGGGTCGGCTGAATCAATCTCAACGTGAAGAGCTTGCTTTGATCGAGCAGGCTTACGACAACCCTCACGAATGTAAGTTCTTGTATGGGCTTCGTGAATACTTCAAACATGATCTCATTATTTTCCAGGTCTTTCTCGTATCAAACGTTTGCTCCTAACTCAGCGTGCCTTTAAGGAGTCTGGTATCGAATTCTTTGATACCTATGACAAGTTGATTCCCTGCTACGACATCGAACCTGTAGAGAAGATCACCGATGCTGTTGGTTGCTTGTTTTCTCCCTCTTGTCATCGTCTTATGTGATTATTTTATAGTATCTTGACCAGTTCCTCTTCTTTGAGGCCGATAAACGTGGCCTTTTCCCTGCATGGGTTAAGCCTGCTGTGGGTCAACATTTGCACATTGTCTTTATTGTATGAACTGACTTTTGAATCAGGACACTGAGCCTCCTCCATTGCTTGTTTACAAGTGGTGTCAGGGTATCAACAATCTAAATGATGTATGGGAGACAAATGAGGGTGAATGCGTTGTCATGATGGAGACTGTTCTTTCGAAAGTCTACGAGAAGATTGACCTCACGCTTCTGAATCGTCTGCTGCGCCTTATTCTTGACCATAATCTCGCTGATTATATCACAGCCAAGAACAACACAGGTAAGTTCTAACTTGACATCGGAAGCGATTACTCATGATCGAATATTCCAGTTTTGACTTACAAGGACATGGCGCATACCAATGCTTATGGTCTCATTCGTGGTCTTCAGTTTTCGGCCTTCGTCTTCCAATATTATGGCTTAGTCCTCGATCTCCTCATTCTTGGCCTTCAACGAGCAAGTGAAATGGCGGGGCCTCCCCAGATGCCTAATAACTTCCTTCAATATCGTGATTCGGCTACTGAAACACGACATCCCATCCGTCTCTACTCTCGTTATGTTGACAGACTCCACATCCTGTTTAGGTTTAGTGCTGATGAAGCTCGTGACCTCATCCAGCGCTACCTTTCCGCCAATCCTGATCCTACTAATAACAACGTCATTGGCTACAACAACAAGCGCTGCTGGCCGCGGGATTGCCGCATGAGACTCATCAAGCATGATGTCAATCTTGGAAGAGCCGTTTACTGGAACATCAAGCAACGGTTGCCTCGTTCGCTTACGACAATCGAGTGGGAAGATACATTTGTTAGTGTCTACTCCCAGAACAACCCTCAGCTCCTTTTCTCTATGTGCGGGTTTGAAGTTCGAATATTGCCCAAGCTCAGGACCATTTCCGGAGAACAGTTTTCTCTGAAAGATGCAGTTTGGAATTTGACAAATGAGCAGACGAAAGAGCGGACGGCGCAGGCGTTTTTGCGCGTTTCGGATGAGGGTGTGCAACAATTCAATAATCGCATTCGTCAGGTTCTTATGAGCTCTGGGTCGACGACTTTCTCCAAGATTGTCAATAAGTGGAATACAGCTCTCATCGGTTTGATGACCTACTACCGTGAAGCCGTTATTCACACCAATGAGCTCTTGGATGCTTTGGTCAAAGCTGAGAACAAAATCCAAACTCGCGTTAAGATCGGTCTCAACAGTAAAATGCCCTCACGTTTTCCTCCTGTCGTCTTTTATACTCCAAAGGTTCGCCATTTCGGTCCCTTGGATCTTGGTTTGACTGAATGACTTTCTGTGCAGGAATTGGGTGGTCTTGGAATGTTGTCAATGGGCCACGTCTTGATTCCTCAGAGTGACCTTCGGTGGTCAAAGCAAACTGATGTTGCCGTCACGCATTTCCGTGCTGGCATGTCTCATGAGGAGGATCAGCTCATTCCTAACTTGTATCGTTATCTCCAACCATGGGAGGCCGAGTTCCTTGATTCAGCCCGTGTTTGGTCGGAGTACTCGATGAAGAGGAAAGAAGCCAACGCGCAGAACCGTCGCCTAACTTTGGAAGACTTGGAGGATAGCTGGGATCGTGGTATCCCCCGTATCAACACACTATTCCAGAAGGACCGTCACACGTAAGCTTGAGTTCTGTTCGTTTTATGGCTTCATGTTCATTCATTTTTTAGTTTGGCCTATGATCGTGGTTGGCGTGTGCGTACCGACTGGAAGCAATACCAGTTGCTCAAACAGTGCGTTGAATATTCCAACAAATGCTCATTCTAATTTATCTATTCTAAAGCAATCCCTTCTGGTGGACTTCTCAACGACATGATGGTAAACTCTGGCAACTCAACAACTATCGAGTTGATGTCATTGCCGCCCTTGGTGGTGTTGAGGGCATTCTAGAACATACTCTGTTCAAAGGGACTTATTTCCCTACTTGGGAAGGTCTGTTTTGGGAGAAAGCATCGGGATTCGAGGAATCGATGAGGTACAAGAAATTGACGAACGCCCAGCGCTCCGGTTTGAATCAAATCCCTAATCGTCGATTCACGCTCTGGTGGAGTCCCACGATCAATCGTGCCAACGTTTATGTTGGTTTCCAGGTGCAGCTAGATCTTACGGGTATCTTTATGCACGGTAAAATTCCGACCTTGAAGATTAGTTTGATTCAAATCTTCCGTGCTCACTTGTGGCAGAAGAGTAAGTTCCGCCCCTTGGATTGAATTCCATCCGTTCCTGATTGGGTTTGATCTTAGTTCACGAGAGTGTTGTCATGGACTTGTGTCAAGTCTTTGATCAAGAACTTGAGCCCTTGCAGATTGAGACTGTCCAAAAGGAGACGATCCATCCTCGAAAGAGTTACAAGATGAACTCGTCTTGTGCCGATATCTTGCTGTTCTCTTCTTACAAGTGGAACATATCTCGTCCCTCTCTGGTTACTGATGCCAAGGATATCCTTGATGGAACAACGAGCAACAAGTATTGGATCGATGTCCAGCTTCGCTGGGGTGATTTTGATACTCACGATATTGAACGCTACACTCGTGCCAAGTTTTTGGATTATGTGAGCACCCAGCCCATTGCTGCTTGACATCCTGATATTCACAGAACAATTATAGGTCTCTGATTCCATGAGCATATACCCTTCGCCAACGGGTGTTATTATTGGTATGGATTTGGCGTACAACTTGTGGTCCGCCTATGGAAACTGGTTCCCTGGTATGAAGCCACTTATCCAGCAAGCCATGGCGAAGATCATGAAGGCCAATCCCGCCTGTCATGTGCTCCGTGAACGTATCCGCAAAGGGTTGCAACTATATTCATCCGAGCCAACCGAACCATATCTCAACAGCCAGGTCGGTATCATGCTAGGGCCTAGTCATTTGCTTCTGATCCATCTTTTAGAACTATTCAGAACTTTTCTCTAATCAAATTATCTGGTTTGTCGATGACACTAATGTCTACAGAGTTACTATGTATGTGTTTGTGCTTTCCTTGAATTTGATGTTTCTTAGGGTTTATCTATAGCCACAAGACCTTCGAAGGAAATTTGACCACCAAACCAATTAGTGAGTTGATGTTGAATCTAGTAAGCTGCAGGGCTGACCCTTCATCGTAGATGGTGCTATATTTATCTTCAACCCTCGCTCCGGTCAGTTGTTTTTGAAGATAATTCACACGAGCGTCTGGGCCGGTCAGAAGCGTCTTGGTCAATTGGCGAAATGGAAAACTGCCGAAGAAGTTGCTGCCCTTGTTCGCTCACTCCCCGTTGAAGAACAGCCCAAACAAGTCATCGTTACCCGTAAGGGCATGCTTGGTAAGAGAATTATGTGAAGTGAAAATTTCATGCCCTTACTGATACCCTTGATTCCAGACCCCTTGGAGGTTCACTTGCTTGATTTCCCGAATATTGTCATCAAAGGCAGTGAATTGCAGCTGCCCTTCCAGGCTTGTATGAAGATGGAGAAATTTGGTGACTTGATCTTGGTACGATACATACGCATCCATGAAATTATGACCAGAATCTAACAGCAATTTAGCGCGCGACTCAACCTCAGATGGTACTATTCAGTCTTTATGGTGAGGATGTCATTGTTGGAGCTCAATGACTTCATACTGAACAATGTATTAGATGACTGGCTCAAGTCTATCTCTAGTTATACGGCATTTTCCCGCCTCATTTTGCTCCTTCGTGGCCTACACGTTAATAATGAGAAAGCCAAAATTATCTTACATCCGGACAAATCCACGATCACTGAACCACATTTTGTCTGGCCCACGCTATCCGATGAGGAATGGATCAAAGTGGAAGTCGCCATGAAAGACCTTATCCTTCAAGACTTTGGGAAGCGTAACAGCGTCAACATCGCTTCTTTGACCGTCAGTGAAATTCGTGATATTATCCTTGGTCAAGAGATTGCAGCACCATCGGTTCAACGACAACAGATGGCTGAGCTCGAGAAGAGTGCAGAGGCACAGAACCAGGTTACAGCTGTTCAAACGTCAGTAGTTATCTTTCTCTGGATGTGTGCGTACTTATTGATTTTGACAGTCAAACCACGAACGTTCATGGTGACATTATCCAAACCATCACCACAACCAATTACGAACAGCAAACCTTCAGCAGCAAATCTGATTGGCGCGTCCGCGCTATTTCCGCCACTCATCTCGCCCTCCGTCTCCAGCATATCTACGTATCCAACGATGATGTCAAGGACGACGCTGGTTCATTCACTTACGTCCTTCCTAAAAATATTTTACGCGCTTTCATCACCACTTCTGATCTTCGTACCCAAGTTGCCGCTTTCCTATATGGTGTTTCACCACCAGACAACAAACAAGTGAAGGAAATTAAGGCAATTGCCTGGGTGCCTCAGCGCGGGAGCAACAACAATATCGAGTTCCCCAGTCGTCTGCCTAAGGATGACTTTCTCTTGAAGGATCTTGAGCCTCTTGGATGGGTCAAGACACAGTCCCTCGAAATACCACACTTATCACCTACGGATGTTACCACTCAAGCCAAGCTGATGGCTGAACATCCTGAGTGGGGATCATCTTCGATCTGTATTACGGCTTCATTTACGCCAGGTTCGGTATCACTATCCGCTCACTCATTAACTGTTGCTGGCTTCGAATGGGGTCGTAAAAATCAGGATACATCCGTCAACCCGCCTGGCTTCAATCCTAATATGTCTGAGCGTGTCCAGCTTCTTTTGTCTGATCGTATTCTCGGCATGACTTTGGTTCCTGAGGGACGTGTTTGGAACTATGGTATCGGCTTGACTCAGCTCTGGTCACCGAACGTCTCATATAATATGATACTTGATACACCATTGTTGTTCTGGGCTGAAGAGCATCGTCCTGCCGCTTTCTTGACCGTGAGTTTCATGAGGCATCTCGTTTCATTCGGATATGTCGCTCATCTTTACAAATCCAGTTCGCTGCTCTTGAAGGCGAGGATAGTGCTGATGTTGAAAATAGTTTCGCATGATTCATTTAGGATGCTTTCATACTTCTGTATTTATAGGTAGTAAAGTATACTTTTGTACTCTAATATCTTGTATGTTTCTTCAAAGTGATTCAAATAATGAAATTTCTTGACAACAAGGTATATACAAGGCAAATACAAACAAATCAAGTATTCAGAGGTCTACCTTATCAAATGTAGTGGATTGAATAGAGCCTGAAGATAACTCACTGGTTTTATATCAGGCGGAGTCACTCGTGCTCACTTCATCAAGCATTTGCCACTCAAGGCGAAGGCGGAGGCGAAGGCGGAGGTGAAGGCGGAGGTGAAGGTGAAGGTGAAGGAGGAAGTGATAATGACACAGATGGCTTCTGGGTCTCTCTGATATCTTCTCTGTCTTGGAAAGTAAAGGGAGAGTCAGAGGGCCCAAAAGTACGATCACGACAATGAGGTATGGATAATGGCGATGACGCTCGCTCAATCGCACCATTCTTTCTAGCCTCAACTCCAAAAATATCCTCAAAAATCGAAGGAGTCGAAGGGGTTCTAGACGGACACGGCTTCGTAGTAGTAGTAGTAGTAACAGCAGAAGTAGGTGGGGACGAGAACGTTGTCAACCCTGCTGATGCTACCGCTGCAGAATGATGATGATGTTCAGCCACAACCGCCATTGACTTCGAGTTTTTCCTCGGAGGCGGAGAAAGAGACGTCATTTCAAAAGTGGACATAGCCGGTTGAATCGGCATGCCCACGCCAGAAGCCCCTTGCCCCATGGTCATAGAAGACAAAGATCGAACACTGAATACAGGTGAGGATGGAAGGGTAGGAGAGATCGGTGCATCCGATACGAGATTAAGAAAACTCGCTTCGTCTTGCCTAGACATGATTTTTTCACCGATGATGGGGGGCTGTCGTGAAGATTCGCCATCGTCAGATGATGATAATATCGCACAAGAGAGAGATGGAGGAGAGTGGGGTACCGATGCGGATGGTGATGATGATGAGGACGGTGACTGAACCAAATTATGATGACGACGACGACTGTCATAGTTGCTGTTAGTGGAAGAGGAGTGACGAACATAAGGAGAGGGAAATCGAGCGATGTGTAATGATCGGATCTGATGATGGTGGGATGATGTAGGAATAGATTGAGGAGAAAGATTATTTGAGGGTATAGTTGAGGCCATGTTGGATATAGTATGCAATGCCTGAGCAGAGATTAAATGGACCCCGCTAGCATCAGAAACATCAATACCAGCATCTTGGCTGATCGAAGACGACGAAGGCGATGGTGCACTATGGATACGTAATCGCTGCTTTAGTGATGTATATCCAGAGACACCGTTCGCTGGATTCGTGTTATTATCATTAACAGAGGAAGGGGTAGGGGGCAGAGGACCACTGGGAGGCGGGAACGGCGCAGAGCCACAATCAACTTCGACATGACCAGAAGTATTATGATCAGGCGAAATAGGGATAGGAGTTAATCTTGGCAACCCCGAGGGACCACTAAACGAGGTTGACAGGGGAGATGACTCACTGACCTCCCCAAGCTCATCGGGTCTGAGAGGGAGACTACTCGAAGGAGGGGGTTTACTAGGTGCAGTTGCGGACAGCCCTAATCTTCTCCCCGTGATAAAACCACGCTTGGCTTGAATGGGACTTGGAACGGAAGAATCAATGGATCGTGGACGACTACGGCCATTAAGGACCCTTGGAATCAGGTTCTGATTTCGCGAAGGACTGTGAGAAAGTTGTTGTTGTAGGTCTTGCTCTTCAGGGGCCGGCGGCAATGCGGACGTAGGTGCAGGTCTAGGAGGAGGCATTGATGATCTATGCGATCCAGGGCCCCTTGCCACATGCCCAACACCATGACCGTTACCAGAATATGAGGTACTTGTACTCGTCGTCCCAACACTAGACACAGAAGCACGCTTCAAGAATGACGGAAGACTAGACACAACACTCTGCCGACTCGGCGACGAAATCACCGATGACACAGAACTATTCGTTCTATCCACGCCACCACCAAACACAGAATAACTAGGAGAGCCTGACTGAGCATTAGATGGTGGATTAAGTGGAGGTCCAGCAGGAGGTGATGTTCTCGGAGGCAACAATCCCTGGCCTTGTCGTGACCACCTTCTCATTCCTTGGCTTGAACCTGTCGGTTGAGTGCCATCCAACAGTAATGGATCACCTCCATTCGACGTTGCTGTGCTGTATGTTGACTGTACGCCCTGATAGCGAACATGATGAGAATCCGTACTCCCAGCCATCATCAAGTTCGTTGCCGGACTTCCAGGTTCAGAACCCAGTTCTGTATCCTTGTTGTGGTGCGAATAACTCAATGTCCCTGGGCTACCTGTTGTATCATTCAATTGAACATTCTTGTATATTCCAACTGACGTTGGTTCTGTTTGCGGACCAATGGTAGGGCTAGTAAGAGAATCAGCTGATGACAGTGGTCTCATGACTGCGGTAGATGTCCATCGCTTGTTCCTTGGAGGTGGTTGTAATGATATTGAACCAAGTGAAAGGGCCTTGGCTGCTCGCGTATTCCCGGATGGCATTGACGAACACGGTGTCACTGAAGGGGTGTTCGCAACACTGAAAGAAGACTGCCCCTCCTGTTCTTCTTTCTCGTCAATAATATACTGGTCTAACCCGACTCCTCGAGCGACTGATGGGATGAATGCAGTTGAACTGGGTCGAAGAGTGGAAGAAGTAGTGATGGGAGCGACGGCGGTAGCGGTAGCTCCACTCGATGGGGACTGTGGATCAGATGCAGCAAATCGACGTACACCATTGATACTACTCGTCCTACCTCCCCCATAATCCAAGCTGACTCCTTGCTGTGTTGGATGATGCTGTGAAGACACTCCCGGTGTATCAACTGAAGCAGTACGAGACGCAGACCGAAGCAGAGAACTTGTAAATAGGCCTTTGAGAGTTGATACGGCTGAGACAGTATTAGTCTTTGGCGCTGAAGCTTTTGAAGGAAGCGCATGCTCAGATGGTAAATTTTGTTCAGCGTAGACAGCAGCGGGCGCAATCAACGGTGGCGTACATCGATGCTGCCGATTATTGGAACTCAGGCGTCCTTGCGCGCGCATGGAGAGCATCACATCGATGTCTCCACGAGGATCGTTGACACCAGGATTTGTACCTGTTACAGACATCAGACTAGCACGAAGAGCACTAACACCACAAGATGAACTGAGCAACGATCAGTTTGAGAGTTAGTATCGACGTACCGCTGATTGAGAATAGTGTTCCTGATACTAGAAATCCACTTCTGCGATTCTGCATGGTCCTTTATTTGCAAGAACCACATTATTCGACTAGACTCCTCGACGTTCAACTCCTCATGATAGGTGCTACCTTCAATGCCCTCCACTTTGATGACATGTCTCCTCCTACCTACTTCGTCGTCGGGTATGGAAACGAAACTGTCTTCATTAATCACAAGTCTCTCTAGCTCCTTCTCGTCCGGTCTGGAATCCTTGAATAAGTGGAGATAGGAAGCCGCCGGGGTCTTCGCACGCGTAATAATCGCAGTCGGAGATGTAAGCATAATGTACCGAACCTTCCAACTCTTTGAGTTTGAGAGTGTGAGGATGCGAAGCGAGGACGGGGGGTAGTATCTGGGTATCATGCTAGTAAGTTGTTGCCATTGAGTAAGTGACGACACGGTCGCGGGGTATGTAGGCACTGGCATCGAGTTGACAGAACTGGAACGACTGTGACCTCCGCCACCACCTCCCAGGCCCGAAGAACCAGGACGGTAGCGACCACCAGTTATAGAGGCGGAAGTATTCGAGCCATGGCCCTGATAAAAAGTTGTCTGCGGCGTGAACATTAAATTTCTGACTCCATCCGCTGAGTGTACCAATTCTGAGGGGTCATGAACATCTTCAGGACTCGCGAGCGTCTCTTCATCCTCCTCGTCATTATACGACTGCACCTCCATGTCGACGAGACCGATGGCCTGTGCAGCCTCTACACGCAGACGATTGCGTTCCTCTTCTTCCTCTCTCTGTCGTGCAGTAATTTCAACGACATCTGAGAGTACAGCAGACTCAGGAGGATGTTTCGAAGCAGAGTCTTTCCTTCTGACAAGACCAAGTCTTAGGCCGAGAGTATCGGATGCAGCCGTGAACATACTCCCCCTCTGTCTCGTGTGGCCACTGGGAATACCAGACGAGGTGGAAGGACGAGACGAGATACGAGCATGAGTGGACGCAAAAGGATCTGAGTTTTGAGCTGAAATGGGGATGATGGATTCGAAAGAAACGAAGACGAACCGTGAGCATGGCTCGACCAGACTGGCTGACCAAATTCCTCGTTTGGATTCGTCTCTCCATACCCACCTTCCTTCCTGTCGCCCGTTGTAGGCACCGAGCCTAGAGACACCCTCCCCTGTTTCTGTTTCTGTTTCTGCTCATTCTTAACATGATTTCTGGCGCCAGATTTGAAGGACAGAAACATTGAAGTGGGAGGAAGCAAGCTTGGATTATGGGATGAGATCAGCATTGAGCTAAGTTTAGAGCCACCGTCTATCGAGGAGGATGAAATAATATAACATAATTCACGCCGCTGGTCCACGTCCGTACGCCACATATCTGCCCTCTTTTGTCAGACTCAATGTTGGTCTATAATCCCCCTGTAATCGGCTCTCTGGCATCCGGGTCGGAAGTATCCCCAACATCTGCTTCAGCTGTTCATTCTCTGCTTGCAACCTCGCTAGTTCAATCTCTCTTTCCATCGAGTGTTCGGCCGCCAGCGTAGCATTCCACGGCTCTTCCTCCTCCTCCTCCAACGTCCTCTCTGCTGGTGGCGCCTCGTCATCTTCACCTGACTCTATCCGGAGGAGGCCCCGAAGGACATTGGATAATCTCGAGAGGGATGCAGATAACGCTGTACTTGCCAACAGCTCTTGTGCAGCGTTTCCCTCTTCTCGTGATAGTAATTTCGTTTCGTATTCACGTATCAAGGACAGTTCTCGGTCTTGTACATCTCGCTTTTCGATATCGGTTTTTTAGCATACGTCAGCCAACAAATTAAACTGCAAAATACCGCTCGATTTCGAAATGCACCTACAACTTTGATTGAGTTAAGAACGCAAGAAGAGAATGAGAATACTTGACTCATCACTGATTCCAGCGTTTGCTCGTACTCCTTGACTAACGAGCTCAACTGCTTGTTATCGTGTTGTAGCACTTGATTCTCGGCTGATATAGCTGCGTTCATCCTTTCCAATTCCGCCTCATACTCCTCTGTCCAATCGTCAATGCCTAGCTCTCTCAGCTGTGGTATGAACCAAACCTTGAGTCTTATCCAAATTAAACCTATGTAACATAAATCGACATTCCCGTGAGACAGCGTTCAGAGGTATCTACCTGCGAAGGACGAATCCGGTTTGACAATGAATCGCCTGCGCCTAACAGATCTTGGAGTGAACAAATTTCCCTGCAACTACCTTCATCATATTCACCTTGACATTCGTGGCTTGCGTGTACGAAGACACCGCCAGACTCCTGTTCTCATTCAATGACTCCCCCAATTCTGCAATTAGCGCAAATAATTTCGACAAGTCATACTCCCCATTCTCCAGAATCATCTGCCCAAGTATGGCGCAAGAAAATAAGAAAACAGATGCCCGAGGTTGACCAAATAGCAGCGTATTATACAGGGAATCAGTTCAGGAGTGAACGCTGCCCGTAAGTGTGTAACTAATACAAAGTCCATCCTTTTGATCATCCCGTGGGATCATCACATCAAAATTTATTTTTATCCTCCCCTAATAAACCGCAACCAATAATCTCCATCCAAATCTCCGCTATCCCTTCTTCCTCGCATCCAATCTGCATCCCGTTTTCTCTCAGAATAAAGTATTCTCGTGATGGCGTTTGCACTACCGCTAGCGCCGGATGTAATGGACATTTCATCGAAGTATTGAAATGCACACTTTCAACGTGATGATGCCTGTACACAGGTAAATTTGAATTGTGTTTTAAAAAAAGATTGAGTACATAACAAGGAGAAAAACTCACGCAGGCACGAAAAGGTTGATCCTTGTCCCTTTGGCCTTCTGATGAATTGGCATTTTTTGATTCGCAAGTCCGCTCAACTCTTGCTCCATCTCATTCGAGGTCATGTATCCCCCACTCAAGCTGATCCAAGTACATCAAACAATCCAGTTTCGCGAAAAAAAATAAACCATTACCTGTTCGCCATTGTGCATGCCAGTACATATCTCCTCGCAACCGTCCTCTTCAACTTCCCGATTCCACCTTCGTCCTTCACCCGCTTCAACCAGACTTTGCTAATCCCATGATCATACTCTTCATGATTCGTCCACCGAATATGGTTCACAAGTCCTATTGTTTTCTCCGCCCCATGCTCAAGCACATGATTCTCTATATACTCGGACCAGTCTTCCCGCGACGGCAGACTTTGATAAAGGCCAACAGGACTCCCGATGACTTCGCATGTTGCTTCCAGGACAAAGAACTTGACCAATCTCCTGCTTTCTTTTCTTTTCTCTGCCATTATGCACCAAATCTCGCCCTTGACGACTTCCCGTACGTCAGTAATCGTCTCTTGTCTCACCTCCTCCAGATCACGATTCAAAGACACGCAGAAATAACATCTCGTCAACAAGAATCTGAATGATTCGCTCAGCTGTCCCATACAGCGAGGCTCAACAAAACAAAACACCTACCGCAATGCCACAATAAGCCCCTTCACATCATCCCTCCTCCAAACATTATCCTCTATCACACCCGTGTCCCAACGAATGAGCCTACCCAAAAGCTGTGCACTTCCACTCATCCCCACCCTCCTGCTCAAAATATTCTTCCTCTCCTCAACCTCCTTCTCCCTTAATTTCCTATACTGCCACAAGCTCATTCTATCACACGACACACCCTCCATGCTCAATACGATATCCAACCTCTCACCAGCGTACCATCGTTTCAGATGACTCGCTGCAGATAAGTACGCGGAATACCTGAACAAACGTGAAGTCATTGTTAGACTCGACATATCGGCTGTGTTGATGTCGCGTAATATAATAGCCAGCTTGGTAGCGAATTTGCGCTGTGAGAGAGGCGGTGGGAACGTGATCGCCTTGAAGGAGAGTTCTGCCTCTACCCCTTCTACTGGTATAGAGAAAAGCCCATCGTTGAAGTCGATTGCAGCAGAGGCAGAGTATGGGACATGTGTAGTTGGATGGTGACTTTTCGCCAGCTCTGTTTGTCGTGCTTTCTGCATCAGATCAGAAGTAGAGGTGTCCTTTAATCTAACAACCAAAGGGATATACCTCTTCCCTGTGATTGCCGTCTCCTTGGGTATACGCTTTATCGCCTGACTCTGGTCCTTATCAACAGTTTGTACCGCAAGCGACATATGTCCCTGCATGGTAGTAGAAGCCTGTAATTGCGACACTGTCATTTGGGGTGATCCCTGATTCTGGTTAAGATTATCTGATAATTTCTGTCTCTTCAATGGCGGTTCTCCAATTATGCCAGGTTTCGTAGTTCTAGGTAAAAGCTTGTCGGCTGTATCCCTGGAGAAGGATGGCACAGGGTCAGCATTTTGCGGCGTTGGGGGTGGTTGTGTGACATGGATTGGAATATCTGGATCTGTTCCCTGTTGATATGGCACTACTAAAGTGGGTGCCTCTTTAGGCATCTTGGTACTCGCTGTTATATCAGGGAGGTTTCCCTCCAAACCAGTTGCTTTTTTCTTTCCCTTTACAGAAATATTGGGGTTGACGTCAAGTTGGTGATCGAGGCTCGAGTTCTTGGAAGTTACGGCCTGCGCAGTTACTTGAACTATTGCTCGGGAATCCTTGGGTTGCTTCTGCTTGGAAGGAGCATTTTTTTTACAAGGCGGTTCTTCAAGTCGCGTAGTAGTCACTGAGGAAACTGGAAAAACAGTAGCAACAGCAGCGAGTTTTTCGATAAGCACAGGTTTGGGCAATTTTGAGTATCCAGTCAGCCCTTTCTCTTTGCACAGAGCTCTGAGTTGCGGCACAGTCAGCTTCTGCAAGTCGACCGACATGGTGACAAAGAATCAAAGAGGCGACAGCTGAGTCTGATCTCTGATGAATTTGGCCTGACCTACAATAGGAAATGCGCACATAGTCCAGCTAGTCCACCTGTGTATTCTATTCAAGGCATTGACGGAGCAATAACAATGGCAATATTCCTCCCGCTTCCCGCGGCCTGATCAAAAAGGTTGACAATCTCTACCTTGACATCTTTACGCTCCTCGAAACACATCTCATCTATCCAAAGCTTCCGGTCGAGAACGACAGCACTCTCGACAATGGGCCCAATAAGGCATCGTAAAGCATGCACAACCTCTAGAAATCGCTCCAGTCCAATGTTTCGTTCATCCTCCAATTCACTAACATCAGAACTGAAATCAACAATCATTTTCTTTCCTGCCAGATCTATGAACGTCTCCCAGTCTTGATATGCTGTATCTTTCAGCCTGCCGAGCTTCCGCATCTCGTTTGTAGCACCGGTCCCTACTTCATTACCAAGAAAATCACAACTTCGTGTTTTAGTTTCAGGCAAACGTGACCAGGGGAGTTGTCGTCCGGGCGTTATAGTGATGTGAGAAGACTTGGACGCGATGTCGTTTGCAATCGATACTCCCTTTAGTTTCCGAATTTTCCTTCCCAGCAAGGCTCGCCAAGTAACTTTCCGAAGGGCTAGTTCCACGGATGGAACAGCAGTGAGAGGGGAATCGCAGACTAGCCACTGCATTGGAATCTGAGCTGCAAGGTGGTAGGCTGAAGCTGGGAGATCGATGGGTGGTGAAAGTCTCGACATGTACCTGGATAACGGAAAATCTAAACGTAATCGTGAGTCTCGAGCATGATGTTTTGGTAAAAAAAAAATTCTTGCCTCCTGGATTCATCAAATTATAACAACACCCAATAACCACGACAGCCGCAAATTTCCACCTTTTGTTACTCGTTCGCGATTGACCAAATGCCCGTATAATATCAGAGGTGAGAGAACCGCAAGCATGTAAACCAACAAGAAGGACTGGTATTTCTTCTCGTCCATCTTCCTCTGACGAGGCATCATCATCCTCTTTGATCCACTCGTCGACAGTTTCGAACAATTCCTTGGGTGTGATATGGATCGTCTTATGTGTTATCGATGGATTCTTTTCTGTGTTAGTAGTAATAGTAGTAGGGAGAGGCAACAGCTGACGTTCCCATCGTTGAGCTCCGACAGTCTGAGTTCTATCAGCATCCAAAGCAAGGATACGGATTTGTGGCAATAGCGCCTTAAGCGCTCTTGTCAGGTAACCCTTTATGACAATGTTGAAGGTTGACACCACTATACGGATAAGAGCATACAGACCTGGCCAGCACCAACGTCAACTATCCTTAAGCTCTTTGGGTCCCAAGCATTGACCTTGATTGTGGCGAGAACATAGTGAGTCATGCGATTGACTTCGTGTGCTTTCTTTGGTGACATTCCCGTCTGTTTCATCACGGGGAGAGCATCCATACTGATAGGATTTCTGGGTAATTGCGCCTTTCGGATTCCGCTCACAAGACTGGATAGTACAGCTGGGATGGGAGATGATCTGTCATCATCATTAATCATTAGATTCCTCACACACAATGGATAGAATTTTTTTTCAAAACGCACTTGGTGCCAGTTATATAGTAATGAACAAGCTCAAGCCATCTCCGAGGAGAGCCCTTGCACCAACTTTGCCAGGTAAGCCATTCAGAGGGGACTTGTCTGTCTCCGTTAGCGAGTTCGTTGGGATGGTGGCGCAACAGAGATTGTACAATTGACGATGTCAGGAGAGCATGGAGTTGAAATAGCTGAGAGGTTTCCTTGGGAATATAAGTCTGCTCATCGGTCAGCAGTGAGATACAGTCTTTCATCAATTTTTTCATGGGCAGACGAATCCTCCCAATCGGGAAATTTCTTAAAAAGGCATCGGTCTCAAACTAAGGGGTAGATAATATGATACAAAGTGCTGAGTTTAATCGTAAATGGGAAGAGGTAAGAGTCTGGAGCATTGGTTATTCGACAATCCATCTTTCTGAACAAAAAGAACCACAAACCTATCTGCATTGAACAAAAAATTATTGGCAATGTCTTCGTCCTCCAGGAACCGAGTAGGGTAAACAACTGAAACACGAGATGAGTTCAATTGGCGTTGAATATTGACGTTGTGAAGATAATACCTAAATGTCCATTTAATTTATGCAACAAATTCTCCATTTCATCCCGTTCCCATTTTTCAAAAGGCTCACTCCCTTTTGTTGGCTTTCGGTAGCGCTCCTCATCGCTTGATGGTAAGTGAGGATGAGGTGAACATCGCTGTTTACTGTTATTCTCTCGACTAGTCTCGGTGGCACCATCGTCGATATCTTGGGAGATGACCATAGTCGGAGAGCCTTCGTCCGCAACCTCAGAGGGAATTTGAGGTTCATCTGCCTCCAAGCTCTAATCACCACCCAATCAGCGAACGGAGGTAAAAGAATGTAAGCGAAAACTGACCAGCTTCCTTAAACGATCGTGGTGAGCTATAAACTCCTTGTATTGCTTCCAGGTGGTCACAATATCATCTGGTATAGCATGGAAAACCTTGCGATATATCTCCGTCTTGGTGGCAAACCAATATTGAGTCGATCATCAAATAGGGGACGAGAGAATGACGAACATTGTATGCAGCACTTGCAACCCATACATTCGTCCAGAAAACCTCCGAGATGGGATCTTCAAATTCATATGGGTCCACACGCGGCCTGTGAATCGGTACTGTCCACATTGTCTTGAGTTTGACCGCCTGGTGCTTCTGGACAGGGCTTCTGCTCGAGCCACGCTCATCAACATTTGACTGCTGGTAATCATCAGCTGCGTCATCTGTAGTTGAATCTACGACATGTCTCAGGGCATTTGTATTGTCATACTTTCTCGAATTGTCCGTGTGATTGTGTGCAGAGATAATGGAATCAGCTTGAGGGAGATCTGAACGCCCATTTACCATCGTTTTTTCTTCAATAGTGGGCACTTCAGAACTTGCAAACCCTGTTCTCTCTTTCCCCTCCATGGTGAAATCCTTGCGCTCTGCCTGAAGCATGGCATCTTCAACAGTAGATTCATCATTCTTCTGCTTCAGCCCGGCTGTGGAAAACCCCTCTGATGCTATTTTTGAAGTGTCTTGTTCTCTATGAGTACCCACTACAATACCACAGCGTAAATGATGGGCAAGTGGTGGCTGAAACGCAACCTGCCTTTCTTGATACCATCTAGATAGGACTTAGCGACGTCCATGATTCTGGTGTGATGCACGTGCTCCGTTTTCTGAACCGTACTCTCAACTTTCCCATACTGTTGAATGCCTTCTGGATTGCACAGCTTCTGATCATGTTCTGACTTCATAGAGCCATACGCCTTCAAGCCCCCTTCATCAAGAGCGTCAACATCAACTCCAAGGTGCTCCCTCATCAGTCGCATCCGTAAACTATGTGCAAAGCGGCCAAATTTGAAAGGTCGACCTGCCATTGTGCTTCCATTGCAAGCAATGAGCGTTCTATCCATAGCCTAACAGAACAAATCATACCCGTCAATCATATCCGTATCTTTGACCACAGCAGCTATTTCTGAATCTCTATCACCCCGCTGAGACCGTTCGTTAATATTGGCACTGCCTATGATTGCCAAGCGATCATCAACTATACAAACTTTGCCGTGAATATACACCTATGCACACGAATGAGCTTAGTCAGAATATCGAAGCTAAGACTGCGGACCTGCTCAGTCGTCAAGACATCTCCGCGCATTCTTGCCCAGTTTCGCAATGAGAAAATAGATATATAATCATTAGGCTATTGTCCACCCTTCAGAGCCTATCTAGATTCAAGCACTCGTGGACGTACATCTATGCCTTCTTTTCTTAACCTTGAAAAAATGGAATTTGGTCCGCGTGCAATGGTTCTATTTTGACATTCCAGGATAATCCGGATCTCAATTATCTTGAGTGGATTTTGGAAATACAATTAGGTAAAGACTTACTGCACTGGCATCACTATGGTCGACAGGGAAGGTGAATCCTGGTAAAAGAGGTACGACGATGCAACACTTCCATGGCGTTCTGTCCTTGTGAGCTTTAATGATTCTATGTACGAGTGCATCCCCAATATTATTTTCAATCTTCACGTCGTGGACCGTAGTCCTAAGTAAACATACGAGAGTAAATGAAAAGGGTGTACTGTCGGGACGGACTCACGACGTTATGAAAAATTGGTTTTCGATATAGACAAAATGTTCTGACATTTGAATTGCTGCAGAGCAATCATAGAATTACCTGACAGACCATTGGATGCTTCTGACAAACCTTTAAGATAGGCATTCTGAATTGAATGCTCAACCTTGTTCGGCGTGCCCATTGACCAAGGGCCCGCGGACCGACAAATTTGCATCTCACATGTTCCCGTGAGGCCCATCTGCGTCAACTCACCGAGCTTAAATTCAGGCGGCGGCAATAAGAACGGCATTACTCGCGTGTGATTCTGTGACAAACCATGACTGAGTCGCCAGAAGACACTGAGCCAGACATGTATAGACCTTTATTCTCAGCAGATAGTTCCATCTGTCGATACGATAAGTAATAAACTAGGAATAAATGATGATAATACCTCTGGATGAAGTGGCGGGCAAGATCTCGCGCCGGCTGTCCGACAACCTGCAATCCCACATCATGCCTACGGCACATCAACTTCAATTTATGCGCCGTATGGCTAACCTACCAAGGCATCCTAGGGCACTTCGTTCGATCGTACATATCTTCTTCAGGTTTATGAAGGGTATGGAAGTCCAGGATGCGAGGGTTGCTGTAGTCCTTGCCTAGTCAAACAAATTGAGTGTTGATGAGAGGACGACAGGTACTAGAAATACCAGGCCAGATTTCAGGTTGGTCAGTGCCGTCAGCATCGTCAGTTAGCACGTGTTGTGGTGTGTCCCATCTGGACCTACTAGTTAACTTTCTGACATAGACACTTCAATGAAGGAAAGAATATTCACCGTCCAAAACATAAATCTATTCCACCCATGAACGCGATTGCTTGATCAATAACACACATTTTTTCATGCTAAGATGTGAATGTGATTAAAGGATATGACGGAAGGGTGCAGGCATACATGAGCCCAATAAAAGGTTCCCGTTTGGAAATGAGAAGGCGACCTCTGGACCATGATGTTAGGGTGCAGACTCATCAATCGTTGCTTGGCGTAACTTAGATGAATCAGAAACTTTGCAGCCAGTCGCCAAGTTTACACAAACCTGCTGTCAGTCGGGGTTGTTCGATTAGACACCTCCTGACTTGAAAGAAGTGGGCTTTGATAAAAGCAGGGCAGGAAGATAGCATACTAAAGAATGACATATATTTTGACGCCTTCCTTGGCTTTCCTTTCGAGAAGGCAGTCTAGCCGATATCTTTCCTTCCCTGGCCTTCGTAAAAGCAACTCTAAATAAATCAGTGACTGAAGTGTTACCAGTGCAAAAGACCTGACCTGGGGATAGCCACCAGTCATGGATATAAATCACGTCTTTGGCGAGCAGTATGGCACGAGACAAATTCCAGAAGTAGTCTCGCTAGGATCTTAGTCGGCACCATTTCAAACCACTGAAATAAGGTAAAACTCACACCATCAACAAGCCATTGCGCAGCAACATTGAGATGAATTGGAGCAAAGCTATCAAATCTGTTTCTACCGGTGTATATGCTGGATGAGGCGCTCTTTTCAAGTGCAGTAATCCATTGGAGCATTTGGCGCTAGGAGCAGCTCAGTTGCTAGCCGAGGAAAGAGGATAGCAAGACATACTTCATTTTTAGCATAGAGTTTTAATTTCATCTGCGAGTTGATGATGTAAAATGTGTGCTTAGAAACGTCGTCACGATTTTTTCCCTTTTTTATGGCCACCTGTCTAGACTGATTATAACTCTGCGAATCACCCGATAGAACGAGAGGATTGAGGTTGATGGAAGGGTCAAAAACTGTTGTTTGAGCATAGGTAGGAAATGAGACGGCACCTGAAGTATCAGATCCATGGTGGTCATCCGTCTCATTTTGTCGTGCTCTATCATGATTCTTCCGGTGGTCTGATGGCGAAATTATCCTAGATATCTGTGACCTCAAAGACCCTAGCAAGGAGCGGCCATCACTTTCAGAATTATTGTAGTGAGCATTCGAAGATGAGTTAGCTGGGTGCTGTTCAAAGGCCCGGTAATCTGGTTCTTCGATTTCAGGTTTCATTGGCGATGATACCGGATGTTCGATGGTGGCCGATCCATTATGAATCAGATTTCCAAAACCCTGTCGATAATAGCGCTTTGGTCGTTCAATCTTGAAGTCGGGATCAAAAAGGAAAACGTCCCATACAGTAACCTAGATTTTCCATTGTCAGTATGCTTCGGTATACGCAATTAACAAAGCAGACCTCTCCCGGTTCATCGACTACGACTAAATAACTTTCCCGGACAGCAGACCAGCGGGGCTCTTTTTTTGCTTGCCGACTGATCCCTTTCCTCCCAAACCCACCTCCACCATTGTTAGTTGCGTGGATTTGCAGATATCCTCCCTTATACTGTGTTCCACCTGACTGTGCGAGAGAAATTGAAAGAGCGCTGACCTCCAAGAAGGCAGATAGTCTGTTGGACGACGGATGGAACATCTGATGAGGGATTTAACAATTTTGAATAATATCCATAGGGTCATCCACGTACAACCGCGCGCATGAGTTTGATGAGATATGTCTCCAAAGTTTCTCTTTTCAGTCGAGCAAAAGAGGGTCGATCAATGCTGGCATCCTCCTTCTTCAGGAATTTTTTGAGATAAGGAAGGCCTTATTACGGAGGTCAAGCACATCTTTTGCGGATCTAATGACAACTCACTAGTAACAGGAAATTCTGGAAGTGGATCACCAAGACGATTATACACATTGGATACCGTATAGTGCGTGTGCAAGGAGAAGAAATCCCGGAGTTGACGATATATAACCCATCGTGCTGCACCATTTGCATATTCGCACTCAATACGAAAGACGGTCCTCTTCTCTTCAGTAGGATGATAACTATCACTGATACGGATTCGCAATCTATGAAGAAGAATTGGGACTCTCCTGCGTCCTTTCTCATCTCTCTCCAGATAAAACCGCAGCATCAACGTAGAGAGGCCACCGGTGATGAGCTCATCTGTGATGCTGACTTTGGGGACCGAGATGGATGCAAAGCTTAAATCAGCGCTTTCTCGGTCGTTCCCGAAATTTTGAGCACTGGGAAATAGTGATCGCAGTTTTGCCCACTTGGCCTTGCCCCCTTTGTTCTCGGGGTGTGTCAGAGGAAGAGAGGGGGGGCGTCGTGGTCTGGACAGTTGTCTGGTTTGTGATATAGAGATAGAGTTGTGGATTTCACCATGCCTTTGGGGTGAGTTTTCGTTCAAGAATTGAGGGCCGTCGTCAAGTATTCCAGGTCCATCCCTGCCAGTGGGGCGTTGACCCTCCTCGGGGAGACTGCTCAGCTCTGGAGATTTGCGCAGAATTGTGCTCCGCGAAATTTCGTCCTGAGGTGGATAACTGATAGACCTTCTTCCGTCGTCGCTGCGACTTTCTCGGCGTTTTCCTTTTTTATCTTTGTCGCGCAAAGGAATTGACTCCAGAGCACCGCGAAAATCAGAACTGGTGTAGGAACGGTCACCAAGATCGAACTGTGTGTTGCTGGTGTCATATCTAGACGGCGACTGAGGGAGTGAGTACGCGAATGACAGGGAACGCGGGGGTCCGGTCCTCGATGCAGGCGTGTCCGGTGGTGTCCTGAAAAGCTGACTATCGCGTGACTGGTCTGGCAAAATATATGGCAATGCATCGTTCTCTCTGACAGGGGCAGCAGCACCGTGATAAGCAACTGCTGTTTGAACTACCTGCGCCAGTAACATGGCCGCCTGTGCTAAGACAGTGGGAATGTAAAGTTAAGCTAATTGATGACATCAGAACTCTGTCTAACTACCTCGGCAGCTCTTCGGGCAGCACTCTTTCCAGCTTTGCGCCCAAAGACAGCACCTGCAGTCAGACCACTTCCTCCAGGATAGTTCCCATAAAATAACCCGCCAACCATCTCCCCAGTCGCAAAAAGCCCCGCAATTTCGCTTCCCTTCTCATTCATCACACCAGCCGTCATGGGATTAATTGCAACACCACCAAACGTAAATGTTATTCCACATGCAACTTTGACTGCCATAAATGGCGCTTCATCAATTGCCAGGGCCCAGTTTGACTTGGGGAGTGCTAGATCAGTGGTTCCTTTGTTGTCCTTGATTGCTGGGTTCCAGCTGCTGGCGGGATTCCGAACATGGTATGCTGCCACCGCCTTGTTGAAATCTTGAATTGTCGCCACAAGCCTGTCCTTGGCTGAGGGTTCCAAACCTAGTTCGACTAGTGATGCGGCAAGCCCCTGCACGGTCCCATTGTATATCTTCTCTACCATGCCATCTCCATACTCTTCTTGCCTTAACGTTGCAGTCACCTTTGAATCCCAGATCTGGAAAGCAAACCCTCCGGGCTGACTTAGAATGGCCCGACCGAATTTCGCGTATGTATAATTGCGGAAATCTTCACCCTCATCTACGAATCGCTCGCCCTTAGCATTGACCATAATGCCCAACGGGTAGCCGCACTTCGTCAACTGGTTTGTGAGTCCTCGTTGCCCTTGATTAGCATCAGCGTTGGCATCCCAGCACGTGCTGTGACAACCTTCCCAGTCGCCCGTCATCCGTGCACCAACACAATTTGCGATTTCAAATCCATCACCAGTGTTGTAGGGCGTTCCCCGCACCTAGAAACATGGTGATAATCCGCGACAAACTTGACTTGGAAAAAGTACCGACCCTTGCCATTTCCCAATCCTTTCCTAGATACTTTCCCCTTAATTCACGGCTTGCTTCAAATCCACCAGCAGCTAGAATAATTGAAGGAGTGGTCAAAATAACTTCTTGACTCTGTCCATCCTCTCCTGTTCGGAGAGCTTTGAGGCCTTCAACCCCACCATCACCCATAATAACATCAGTGGCCCTCGTATCAAACATCTTTTCTACTCCCGCCCTCGTTAATGCCCTGGTGTGGGCCTCAATGAGACCCTTCCCACCATTTCTAACACTCAGAGCCATACCACCCCAAAATACTTGGCGACCATCGACCTCATATGCCTGTCTGTTGAATGACATGGTGAAATCAAGGTTGATATCATCCTTCAACCACTGAATAGTATCCCTCGACCCTTTAACAACTTCCTCGATGAGTTTTGGATCGGATCGCCCATTCGTCATTCTCTGTATATCAGAGGTGAATTGCTCCTCAGTATAAGGCTCCAGATCAATTTGAGATGCTTCGCCCGGTGTTACATTGGACACGAGCTTCAGTATATCTGTCAGACCTTCGTGGACTGTCCGGTGAGCTCCAGCAGTGAAGTATCCATTTCCCCCCACCCACTCGGGGGGACATTTATCAATCACAAGGACTTGAGAATGTTAGAAGGATGCATCTCAAAATGGAAAATACTCACCTTTCTTGCAACCTGACTGAAGAGCTGCATAAGCAGCACTACTTCCTGCGTGGCCGGAACCCACAACAATGCAGTCGTACTGATATTTCATCGATCTGGAAATTGTTGAGAGGTTATCTGTGGGGTATTATGCTTAACGTGACGCTGAACGTCACAGACAATCACTCTCCGTACCAGTGAAATTCAAAGTGATTGAGTAACTACCTATTGTTAATCGACCTCTTGGATTATACTGGCCATCGAGGGAATTCAATTCTTAATCGGGAATAAATGCTTTGACTTTGAAATCATATTTTTCGATGAAGACAAACGCGAGTGGATTACGGACTACTCGGCCGAAAATGTGTGCTTGAGAAGGATATTCAAGGATTATCAATTGTTGTTTATCTGCAAACAAATAGTGTTTGATAATTATTGATAATATTATTCAAGATCAACAAATGATCGGTCAAATGATCGGTTTCAGCCTGCCATTGAGCCCCGTGTAATAAATTGTTGACTTCAAAAAATGATGCGGTTATCGGTACAGACATAATCTTACATCTGGTGTTTCTCAACCATGGATACAAAAGATGGTTGGAGACGAAATTCCATGTAAAAAAAATCCAATTGTCCTTACTACAATCAAAATAACCACAAGATACAATTGCATTTCCTCCCGGTGACTTCATTCGACCTTGAGGTAGCTCCTGTGAACACTTGCCACGATGTCAGCGGAGTTTAGTTGGTCGGAGCCAAGAAGTCTACTTTCAAGTGTTTATCTCCACTACCATTCGGGTTGAGGCAAAGCCCACAAGGTCCCGAAGTTTATCAACAATGGAAGTCCCTGATCTAAAGTGACCACCTGATCAACAAAGAGACCGAGACCAACAAGGTTATGCTGATTCTTTCAAGGAGCTTTGTGGTCATTTCTTGAGCAACATCATTGACGCAAAATTAGTTTGTTAGCGCTCTGATAATCCAACGGATGCATACGATGAGTTTCAAGCTAGACAAACCCGTAGATATACTGGTCCCATCTGCACGTTCAATGTAGAGATCATGCCCCGAAGTCGGCCTTCAAGATTCTAAAACTGGATCGGATCTTTTATGTACATATATATTGAAAAAAGGGAAGATCCATATTACCAGGAATTGTCATTAAAGGACACGGCCGCTGACCCACAAAGAAGTATGGGACCACCGTACATAGGTAACCCGTTGCAGCCGGAGGACTTGCCAAACTGTCATTTGCAACCCCTGACATGTAATTCGGTAAAGAAGCATTTGGCGGGGCAATGGCATGTGTGAAATCAAGATCATGCTTCTCCGCATTCCAAGAAAGGAAAATCCCGGGGTAAGGGGCGGCCGTTGAACAAAGCTAAATGTCGTTTAAGATTGACAGTGAATTCATCGGAGATAGTTGAGCAGATTAACCACAGCATTATTTGTGTAAAACAAAAGGTTGCAAGGGATACTTTGATCGCGGCCCGCCACCAAAAGAACGTTCTTGTTCAGGAAAGTAGGTGTGCCTTGCAGCCTCTTCTCAATTTGATATTCTCGTCGCTGAGTAAAGCTATTTCAAAAAAGCTGCTTTAATAACTGCAATCTTAGACCAATCACTATCAACATTTCTCTAATCAGGATCAGAGTAGGATTTCTTTGGCAGTTATACCATCTTTTCATACGCTTTGTCCAAAAACAGCAATTTTGACGGGAGGTCCCCACGGTCAGAACACAAAGTGAGAGAAAATTCCTTGTTTTGGACAGCAGAAAAACGTCACGGTCAGACTCCCTGGTGCTGCCAGAAAGAGTAGTCAGCTTGAGCGGAAATGGTGGTCTGCAAGTTGTCAGCTATCCTGATACCCTAACTGCTACCACCTCTTCGGAATGTACTTTTAGCTCCTCAAGTGCACACCTGACATTGGATAAGGCTATTACCAAGTTTGACACCGGAACCTCTCAACCCGGACATTGTTGAAAGCGATCAAGATGAGCTCATAAGACTCACATAAAAACACAAGAGCTGTCCTTATTTGAAAAGATTTTCACGTCGCAGGCCGCTTTGTTTGAACCCTCCCCAAAAAGAGATGCTGCTACTGGAGGGCAGTTAGGAAGCCTCCAATGATGGATTGATGCAACTTGACGTGGTAATATTCGTATTTGATCGCGTACCTATTACAACGGTACCCAAGACTAGAGAAAAACAATTGAGGACTTAGTATCTGGTTCCTCTCACTCCATAATTTTGGACCAATTACGAGACCATTGGCGCCGGCAGTCCCCAGGAACAGGATGCATGCAGGCATTGATGAGGCATTATAGGGACTCGATAGGCATATTGAGGCGACAAACTGTGCCTCCTCCCGTATTTCCATCAAAAACGAAAAAGTTCGCTATAGGAGGATCTCGGCCGCCGAGAGCCTTGAGAATATCTTGCCCGAGAAAGCCTCCAATGATCGCACAGACTGGATTGAACTCGTGTCTTGCACCATTTACTAGTGATCTACAGTAAAAAAAAGAAACTCAGGTAGAGACAGTTTCCTCCACTCAAAAAGGAATCCTACGTGATGAGATCTATCGGTACTTCAACCAGTGCCTGCTTGTTGACATCGGCTGCCGAAATCAAGGAATTGGCAATGGAGTGAACTTCTGCAACCGAAACAGGGTCCGTTGGCAGCTCCTGGTGTGAGGAGCTAAATTTCCAGAGCGCTACAATGATGAAAAAAAAAATCAGAATATTAGAATACAGGCGAGAAACTATACCCAAAATGCCGAAAAATAATGCTGGATTAACCTCTTTGGTTTGTCGTTTGGATAACCCTGTCCACTTATACTGAAGTGCTTCAGACAGCGGACAATATGTTACTTTGTTTCTCATGTTTCGAGGTGCCTCTTTCGGTGCCCTACGATCTCTATTGGTGACAGTGTATAATCAACAAAGTCAAAGATTTTTTAAAAAATGAGGCAGGACCACATGACTTACGGCGAAAGATATTCATGTTCTATTAAGTCACAGAATACGTAGCCAAAGAAGCCATAAGAACCTCCCCCGTAAAAGGGCTTCCTATAACGCCGGCAAATTTCGTTCATACGGATCTGATTTTTTCATACAAAAATTTCAGAACTAGAAGGAAGCGTGGAGAACAAAAGAATCATACGAGGCTTTCCCTGCTATAATCCGTCATGCACACCATATTAACCTTCTGGACCAGGCTTTCGAAAACACTGCCCTCGAGTGTAGGCAAATCAGTAACTACCTCCACATTCACGAGGGGATTGAGGCTTTCGATTCTTGGTTTGGCGACATCAAGTCTCTTCACGAACGAAAATATCCCGAAAAATCACCATTGAGTATCCGGGAGAAGGAAAATATACTCTTACTTTTTTTCCAACATCTTCATCTCTGAAAAAGAAACTACAACCTAGGTCTTCCTCTTTGACATCCTCATGGTCGACAACTATTAGCTTTCCGATGCCTGCAAGCACCACATTTTTGATGGTTTCAGTAGCTACACCACGCAGTTGCAGCACCAGTATTACAGCATTCCTCATTCTATCTCCAAGCATCAGAGCCTTCCAACACATGGAAGTACCGACAACCACCTTTGTTGGGCTTCTATCCCCCATAACCGCATTTGGCGATCATAGCGTATTGCCTCTTCCTCTGTTAATGAAGTACCTGACTCCAGTGGTTGAGAAGGACTATCGGCTGGGACATCCATATTCCAGTTGCAATCAGATGTGAGGATCACAAAACGTATCACAGCCTCGTCGGCTTTTGCCGATCTAAGTTAACTACAAGTGCCCAATAGAATACACGACTCATTCATATTAGAGAAAATCGTCAGTAAAATTACGAGAGTATGGAGATGGGGCTCTGCAAACTTGAATTGATTGACTTATGCTACAAAGGCCATTCCATCTCCACTCGAAGTTCCGTCTCGATCGTCATCAAGTCTGGGCATAGGAGTGAATAAGTTTGCTTTGTATATCGTATGAAGAACGTACAAATAATTCCGTTCAATTTCTGAAAGGATGCTAAGAAAGTCCCCTGAAATATTTGTCAGGGAATGGCTAGACTTTATAAGAAAATGTAGCTGACAGAGATAAGCATGTGCCCGTGCAGCCGAGGCGGGTGCAGTTTCCACCTTTCGCACAGCATCAAGTAGTGTTGATGCAACAAATCGTACTTTGTGAACCAAACTTGGTCCATTTGTGGCAATAGACTGTATAGGAATACTAGAAAAAGTTATAGATTTCTCAATGGCTGAAGTGATAGAGATGCGAACCTATGCAAGATGTTGAGGAGATCCCTGGCGACAACCTCGCGATCCTCCGCGGCCTGCTGTTCATCGAGATTGCCCTGCAGTGACATGACCAACTCATCGCGGTACTGCTCGATCACAAATCGAACCAGTTGCTACCGGATTGTTCAGCGACGGAGAAATGAAGATAAGCATGACCGACCTGTGTGACATACAAGTTCGCCTGCATGACGAGGAAAGGATTCAACGCGTTTTCACGGGAAGCATTGGGGTTATCAAAGAAATCCTTGACTTCGGCGAAAGTAGCTTGCCGGAAACCGGCACCACCATACTCAGGGGGAATGTGAGTTTGAGAATGTGCTTGTTTGAGCCGCAAGGGCTCTGGAGCATGACTCAAAGCAGAAAGGATTCTCTGGTGCAGAGATTGTACTTCCTCAAGTCTTGCGGTCGCGAATTGGCCTTGGGGCGGAGATCGTTTATCTACTCGTATACGCACGAGGATCTCACCGAGCAACGCGAAAATCCTTGAGGTATAATTCAGACCTGAGATCATCGCTGTTTTTCCATGAGGCTGGGGTAGATAAGCGCTGTGGGTGATGCTAAAGAACAAGGAGCGACTGCTCAGAAAGCCAACATAGCAGAAATGAAGAAACTTACTATTCGTCATCGAGTTCTTTAGGAAAATGTACCGTACAGTCCTCATCCCTCAAGCAAATGGGACGACCGAGTAAAATTGACATAGACTTATCAGCTATTTGAATCGCCCACATGATTATGTGATAGATTAGGGGGTAAAAAACACTGGGTCTTACCTCCGAATAGCAACCAGAAGGTACGCCGCCGAACCTCGCATTCGATGGGATCCAACTGCTCGTAAGAAGCTTCCTCGTGCATGCGAAGCGTTACAGCAATGTGAGCTGCTTCACCGAAGGCAGCATGCTGAGTAGCATCGTGTCCCTCGCAGAAATGATAGACGCAATCACTGTGACCCAATTCAGCTAGAGTCAGCGTCAAATTGGACTACACCCACAAGTAGCGAATGACCACATGCATAGATGTTGGAGGATCATATGAAGTAACAGAGATATGTCGACTAGCCTCGTAGCATGTCTGAGAGTAAGTTGTTTTAGGAACTAGTCTTGCCTTGACGAAGGGAACATACTTGAGCCAGCTTTCTTACAACTGGTCTTTCCATGGGCAAGTAGGACCGGGGAACTTGTATCAATGTCGAGGCCACTGTGGACATTACCAATGCAAAAAACAGCGGATCTCGCTCTTCTCGTTTGGCGTGAAGGTCGGCCATGAAGGAAGGCTTGTGGACGCATGGAGTTAGTGGGTATACGAAATCGAAGAATAGAGCAATGATGAGGAAGATAGTATCCCTGGGTGCAACTTCTTCCAATCGTCGTGGTCTGTGGTAATAAGACAAGGGTGGTACAGTGTTGGATAGATTCAGAGGTGGTGCGTGTTTGTAAGACCAATTATACGCAGGATAAGAGTTGTATTGATCTGATGAGGAAGCATAAGAGCGAAACTCTTCCAGTTTTGGCGGAGTATGGGAATTGAGATAGCTAGAGCCGTTGGTTTCATTAGCGCGTAGGATGGAATATGATGATTGGATCTGATTCTGAGAGTAATGGGGATGGAAAGAGTCCGCTGCAATGGGATATTGGGAAGGAGGTAATGGGGCGGATGGAAGTGGGTTGAGCGATGGTTCAAGATAACCGACAGGGCTCTTTGGTCCCAGTGATGGCGAAATCAGGTTCTTTGGAGGGCTCGCTGTTCCTGATACAGGTGAATTTGTACTTTCTGGCTCGGCCGTGCTCTCGGGCTGGTTTGAGGCAGTGGCAGCAGCAGCAGCAGCTTCCTGTAGCCGTCGCAAATATCTTCATGGGCACGATCATGAGGTCGTCAAGACACCCCCTAATGAGGAATTCAACTCACAGGTTAGGTGGCCCTCGTTTTTTTGGCTGATATTCGTATGTACAGGAGATACCAAGAGTAATACAGTGCTTGCAAGACTGCTTGGGATCTTCTGGATTCTCCTTGGCACAGCGAACCTTGCGTGCTCTGCAAGCATCGCAGCCTAGGCAAGAAGATGAGTGAAGAGCGAGTGAAGCGAGGGAGCAGACAAACTCTGTGATTGACGCCTGATGGAAAACATAGGAAATAGTCAGTTGTCGGTTTCTCCGAGGAAAGACATGAGGTGATGAAATGCGAGGCGATGAAAGGGAAAAGGAGAGGGAGCGGGGATTGTGTAGAGGAAGACCGGAAAAAGATCGGGCATTTGGGACATACTTTCTCTTGCTCTTGCTGTTTTCGGTTTGTGAATCCTTGAGATGTGCATCGTCGGATGGCGACGTGGCTGAATTATTCTCTTTCTTAGGTCGAGCGGCAGGCATGGTCGTGGGGAAGGGAACGATAAAGGAATGTGGGGGGTAGAGACTTGGGAAGGGGATTTTTGAAGCAATGAGATATTTGTTGTTCCCGTGGCACACCTGTTTATGGCTCGGGCGCTATGTAAACTCAAAGGATCTTCTAATGATTTATGACGAACAGATCCAAACACTGAGGTATCCAATAGACAAATCTGCCAGCATGGACCGGATATCACGAGAACACCCAGGTTCACACGCCAACTATGGCTCGGCCAATCTCCGGAACCAGCGATCTGGCCCGATTTCATCAATTCAGTGTTATTTTTCTCAGGTCCAGGAAGAACTTCTCTTACCTTCTGCGGGGCTTCCGCGGATCTTCTGCTCCCCACATCTAACACTTCTTCAGATTCAGGCCACGCGAAAGAAAGTTGAAAGAAAATTCAACCCCTCTAATTATAAACCAGACTCCTATTCCAGAGTTTGTTCAATACATTGTACAGTAACATCAAAAGCGACTCAATTCCCTGTTCAATGTCCGCAGATACCCTCCACTGATTTCCTCTCGCTCGTTCTGCTCCTGTGCAAGTGAAATAATGGCATTACGCTGCAAACGTTGTTGTGGATCTCCCCAGTCTGCACGTCCTTTCAGTAGCACATCCCAGAATTTGAACGCCAGTGTCGCGTCCTCCGCCTCCAGTGCCAGGATAACCAGATAATTCCCAATTTGAGTGGGCAATTGTGGGTCCTGAATCTGATGAATCAGTTTCCAGACACTCTGAAGCTTGAGGACACGCGATTCCTGGTTGTCATCTGGCTTCGGCTGTACCAGAGCTCTGATTAGAGCTCCGAACACCTTGACGTCCGATTTCAACATATCAGCGCCCAAAATCCGCTCTATCATCTCAGCCACGACCTCTTGACAATTCTGAACTGATGCGTAGTGCAACACAGTCCCAAATGAGACAGAGTCCGGCTGCAGACCACGCTTTTCCATGTTCTTAATCGCTTTGGCAGCAGCCTTTGGTGAATCCTTGGCCAATGCACTGAGTGCGACGTTGACATCATGCAAATCAGGCATTTCCGTTCGCTCCAGAAGAACTTTGAGAGTTTTGAAACCCTCCGTGGGTTTTCCGACAACGAAACAGGCTCTCGCGTACGAAGTTATCGCTCGATGATCCGCATCTATCCAAGGTTCATGATATTCCTTGAACTTTGACATGACATGGCGCACGAATGACTGGACATCATCAGAGGTTGCCACCAATCTCCCATCATCCGAATCATCAACTTCCGAGTCGCATTCTGTCTCAAGAAGACGATATGTTAAATTGGTGAACAGACTGACCATCCGTACCATCAGTCCTGAATCCCCGTATACCATTGAACCATCTTTCCCAAGTGTATAATATTCCCACAAGGTTCGAGCGATCGACGCGATGCCCTTTCGGGCAACAATATTAATAAATCGAGAGCGGCTATTTAAGGGGATAGGCAAGCGATCCTCAACGGCCTCGGACGCTAGTGTTCGTACAAGGTGTATATTCCTAGACCTGGCTGATAAATATTCCATGAGTTTGCTCAGGGCTCTTCCTTGGGGAGGAGGATAGTGGTGGTATAAACCAGCTCGAGGATTGCGAGAAAAACTATACAGTCCTTCCGCTGCAGACATAACACCAAGATCAACTGCGCAATCATAGAACTGGCGAATCAGAGAATCAGGAATCAGAGCGTGAATATGCAGATAACGCATTATGTTGAGACAGCCGACGAGATTGCTTTCCGAAGGGGAAGACAGGAGAGTGTATAGACAATCAATGGCGTTTTGGATGACGAAGGGATCAACAGTATAGGGAGAGCTCAGTGCATGTAAGAGAATAGTCTCGGAGACTTCTTCGCAATTCCAGTATAAACCAGCCTTGACGAGCGTCATATCAATAATTTGCTCTAGCAGTTGGGTCGATGAAGACTCGACCATTGCTGCGGAAGGAATGAAGTCCGCATCGACGAGCATTCGGAAGAGAGAGATACCTTGCTCTTTGTCCACGCGAAGAAGAGCATGAATGTATATCAAGGAAGTTGTGACTATTGGAGGAGGAATGTATGAGACCGAGTGAGTATCGGCAGGTTTCACAGATTTGAGATGCTGGATTATGTGGGGCTGGATGAGCAGCAGAAGACGCGTGGTGTCCTGCATCTGCTTTGGAGATATGAGTCGTCGCACAGTGCGTGCAAGCGCGGATGCAGATAGCCAGTACCCTTGCGTCTCGAATAAAACAAGAGCTCGTTCCAGAGTCCATAATGATAGGGCACGGATGACGTTATCCTGGAGAAGGAGAACACGGGTAGATTCCTCAAAGGATTGAGGATCATGAGACAAGATAAAGCTTGCTGCGCGCTCAATGGCAGCATCATGACCTGTCTTCAATTTCCATTGAAGGGACCGTTCCTGGCTTCGAGCTCGTTCTAATTTTCTAGACATGACAGAGGGCTTGTGATGGCTGTCCATAGACCGTGTCTCAGTCTCGGCTTTTCCAACGTGAGCAAAGAGAGGTATCTCGTCAGACTTTCTTTCTGTCGTTGCCGTATGTGACGGTGCACTTTCTGGATGATGGAGAGACGAAAAGTCGGTGGTTTTTGGTCCATTTGTTTTGAATTTTCTTGAATAAACGTTGAATTTGAGAAAACGGATTGGAGTATGAAGGGAGCGACGAAGTAACATTCGTCAGCGCGTCAACTAGCAGAAACTTTATCAATTGCTCAACGTGAAAACAACATCAAAATCGAAACAAAAACGCACCACATTGAGGCCGCTCAAGAACAATTTTTACTCAACTGAGGCATCGCGAAGTTTAGAAAAAGTCTCACGTGATACAAAAAGGTGAGACCCTGAGAATTTCTGTCGAATTTCTGGCTGGCTTGTTAACGGTGTTTCACAAATATGACTTGCGGTAGATCTCATTGATTTTCAAAGGACTTTTATAAGCTCACATTAAGTACTTGACGCTACTCATATCACATCATCTCTCAATAATTCACATGGACCATGTGATGAAGACCCCGAAATTGTGGTCATCTCAGATAATGTCCTTATCACAATCCTGACAATGGGTGCTGGACAGTCTACTTCTCCGGCTCACCCGCCTCCACGTGGTCTTCATGTTTTGAGGGTTACTCCGCAATCCCCAGCCTCCCGAACCAATATTGAGCCTTTTTTTGATTTCGTCGTCGGCTTCGAAGGAGATTCATTCTCCTCCGATAATACCATTAACGCATCGGAATTAGAGAAAATAGTGGAATCTCATGAGGGTTACGTTCTCAACCTTGTGGTTTGGAGTAGCAAGAGTCAACAAACGCGAGGTAAATTGGACCTTTTGTATCCAAGTCCCATTGACAACGTCGAGAAGTCGTGTCAATCATTCCCTCTCGCACATGGTCTTTGCAGCAAGGTGACCACCTAGCCAATGGAAGTGATGCGCAGCCATCCCTTCTGGGCCTCAGCATGAGAATTTGTGAACCTGAGTCGGCCTGCGAGAATGTATGGCATGTTTTGGATGTAATCGAAGGAAGCCCAGCGGAGAGTGCTGGCCTAGTGCCGATGGGTGATTGGATTCTCGGTAAGTCAGTGAAAGCACCCCTCCACCTCAGCATTGATCTCACTTAGAGCGAAGGCTGGTCAGGGGGTGTCCTGAGTGCAGAAAACGATTTCTACGACCTTGTTGAAGTGGTGCGTTAGAAAAAACACCCCACTCCTCCCTCAATTGACGCTCACAAAGCACATCGATAAACCTTTGCGGGTCTATGTATACTCATATGACTTCGAGTTCGTGTTCTCTTGCATCTTGTTCTTCCGACATTAATCCTACATTTTAGTACTCTGAGAGAAGTCGTATTGATTCCCAATCGCCACTGGGGCGGCGAAGGACTTCTTGGATGTGTATTTGGGTGCGGTTCCTTGGTCAAATCTCAACTGGCTGTTCAAATGCTCTTCTTCCTCTCACTTCAGATTCGGCTTATTACACAGAATTCCATCACAGCCATTGGATAAAATTCCGGGCTCTGTACCTCCTGAACTTCAAGAGAGTGAGGAACAAGAATTTTTTGTTCCTGCAGACAGTGAGGCCCACATCTCACAACCACAAGAATGGCAAGCAAATCTGAATGCCACGAATGGGGCCTATTCCAACACCGATTCGACAGATTTCTAGAGACATGAACTTGTGTAAATACTGTTGGTTGCCCAGTCCTTGGTGTCAAGCCCGCTCAAACTCATTAGTTAGATGCCCATAGATTTCTCTGTATCAGTGACTAATTCAGACTTTGAAGGTTCTCAAATCCCTGTTCACTTCAATATATGTAGGGGACTGATTTTCCCATAAGCAGGCCAGTCATCGGCAAGACACAGGCAAGACATACCGAGGACATACCGAGCCACGGACCGTCCATTCAATTACATGACCTTTTCCCGAACAGACTGCGGGGTCTCTCCAGTGTTGATGCCAAGTCATAATACTATCATGAACATGCCGCTAGGTTCCAGTACATATAAATACTCTCCTGGAAAGAAGTAGAGCGGGGCAATTTCACTTTATCCCATATTTCGGTCGGCTGGCTCTTTGTTAGTTTGATCTTGGTTTTGAGTACACTCGTGATTGTCAGCTTTTCATCGACGGTCCGCTGGAACTTCTAGGTCAAGATTGCATCAGTCACCTGGCTGGATCCTTGAAAGATGCCTGACTACCTTCTGCTTCTGTTTCCCTGCAAGAGCAGGTAGTATCCACGAAGAATTCATGCAAGCGAGGCTATAAAAGTTTGAACCCGCTACTAAGTTATTCATCCGAAACACCCTTACTGAGGCATGTTTCTCTGTATTCTGAATTTTTTACTCATCCTGCCTGTGGCCTTCGCGGCCTTTGGTATTACAACTTCGGGAACCAACATGGTCGTTGATTCTGGGGCCGGCCTAGTCACAACCAGTGAGCAATTTATTGATGATAAAGGCGTGTCATGATTGCTAAAACATCAATGAGCCAGTACACACAACAAATGGAGATATCACATCTATTCTATTCAATGGAAAACAACTACAAGACTCTTCCAAATTCTCTCAACTCAGTTCTGGTCTTGGTGAGGAAATCATAAAACTAGAAATTGCTCTGCTAGATAATGAAGTTCAATTGAGGCTCGGCAACCGTAACCTCTTCTGTGGCCAATAACATCGCAGTCGTCACCATCAAAACAAGCACGATTGTGAGCCCAAAAGATCACTTTATTGCCAAAATCCTCTGATTGGAACATGTAGACCCACTACATCATTGTTCGTTCAGGGCAAAACACCCTATACATGGGTACCTTTGCCTCCCAGGAACCGGATGTAGGAGAACTTCGCTTCATCGCACGTTTGCTGAAGACATCACTTCCGAATGGCATTCCACAATCTGATATTCAAGGTGGGAGTGCTATCGAGGGCTCTGACGTCTTTCTGGTCAATGGCCAAACTCGATCCAAATTCTATTCGAGCGTCAGTGATCTTTTACCATTGTCAATGTTCTCATCATCTTGCCTTCATAGATCCGTTTCATTGAAGATCAAGTTCACGGAGTGACAGGTTCCGGTGTTGGTGCATACATGATTATTCCTGGAGTCGGCTATGAAACATCCTCTGGTGGCCCGTTCTTCCGAGGTTTGGCAGCTTCATTTACTTGGGTCTTAATCTTGAATGCTTACATCCATTCCTCGTAGATATCGACAACCAAGGTAGTGATCAGCAAGAACTTTATTTCTACATGAACTCGAACCACGAGCAGACCGAAACATATAGAACTGGCTTTTTTGGTCCGTACGTCATGTTCCTAGTCTTCATTGACAAACTCGTCAGTAACGATTCGCATACTGTCATCACCAGCTACGCTATTGCCTTTACGACTGGTTCCGCGCCGTCTGGGAATCTAGACACAAGCTTTATGGATAGCCTTAATCTTCAAGGTTATGTCGGAGCCTCTGGTCGTGGTACCGTATCCGGTAGCTATTCCAATACATTGTCTGGACAACCTGTTACTGTTGGCTTCAAGGTGCAGTGTCTTATGATAGGTGATGATTCTTCCTCATTCCTTTAAGAATTCTGCAGCACAGTATTGGGCTTCTGGTTCCGGGTACGTTGCATCCAGGAAACTCTAGCTATTGGTATTTAGTCATTCACATCCTACGCAGTGGACGTTTCACAAGAAACATGATGAAGCCCGGAACCTACGTTGTCACTTTGTTCCAAGGTGAACTCGAGGCTGGGTCGGGTAGCATTACAGTAACTGCTGGCGGGACTTCTTCCATCACTTTATCGTCAACTCTCAACCGACCCAACACCATCTGGTCAATTGGTAAATAATTTTGTAGTCTGGTCAGAGGGGGGCTGACAACTCTTCAGGAACCGTTGATGGGACTCCTGCTGGGTGAGTTCAAACTGAATGGAAAGTATTTCTGGCTGAAAACGAGCAGATTCTTGAATACTAATAATATCGAGCACATGCACCCGTGAGTGCCAGAGACGATGCCAGTGAATCATGAATACCCACTTTCCTTAACTCAGGTCCGATTCAAGAATGAGTAGTTGGGGTCCGATCACGTTCACCATCGGATCCTCGTCAGACTCGTCTTTCCCTATGGCTCAATTCAAGGACGTAGGTTGACGTTGGCAGATCAGTCTTATTACACATCGATTAACGTATCATTTCTCAGGTAAACAACCCTACTACGATACGATGGACAGCCTCCTCTTCGCAGATTGGTCTGTCACTGAGACGCAGCCTTGCGTTGTTCAATGCTCACAATTTTGTTTGTAGGTGCTCGGACACTTCGTATTCGGACGACTGAAGCTTTTGCTGGTGGTCGACCTCAGATCACAGTCAACTCATTCACCTCAAATGCTCCTTCGCGTTAGTACTCCTTGATTTCGGTTCCTGTCTGTAACCTTGATGCTATTGGTTCCCTAGCCCCACCAGCGGTTGACTCTCGAGGGTAATGATCTCGATATACTTTCTGCTACAGTCGGAATTCCTAATGTTTGTTCAGCGTCACTCGTGGAACTTGGAGAGGTCTGAATCAAGTCTGTGAGTATAAATGGTTGCTGAAAGGTGGGAATATAGTAACACCCTATCTGTCCAGACGACTTCAGCATCCCTGCCGGTGAATCGAAATGTATTTCTTCCAATTAGAGGCCAAGCTGACTATTGTCTTTAGGCACGCTTGTAGCTGGTCTCAATACAATCCAAATCAATGTAATTAGTGGTAGTGCTGGGTCCGGTTTCCTCAGTCCCAATTTCGTTTATGACTCCGTTGAACTGTTCTAGGAAGCAGTAGATTATTAGCTGCAGTCTGAACTAGGAAAGCACATTAGAATAGATGCTATTAGTTTTTGATAAAGTGTGATTGTGGATGCATATAAGCAGCAGGATACAGTGATATGAAAATTTCGAAGGTGAGACCGCTTAATCCCTTCCGGTTGATGGGGGTGCATCACTCCTAACAGTAGGGCTAACTGGAGTGTCGGGGTTGAATTCGAGGTTCATAGCAATCGCCGGCCACACTGTGAATATTTCAGCATCCAAAAATGACCATATGTAGTGAGGGAAACTATACCTTCTTCAAAACCAGGGTGTCTCCCAATTCTAATCTGATGCCATACTTTCTTCATCGCATCTGAAGTGCGAATCTCTTGCCAATTCTTCAGGAAGAAATTTATCTCCACCTTCACAAATGCTACAATCAACAGGATAAAGCTAGGGACATTGCCTCTGCTCACCTTTCGAATTTCCTCGAATGTCGATGCAAACGGAGAAAAGACCTCATAAGCAATGTTCTCTACAGTAAGTGATTTAAAGATATGCTGTTAACAAACCATGTCAAGTTACATTCTTTGGAAGTTGATCTGCGCATACCCGAGCTGCGCGTGCTTTCAGGTCGCTTAGATCCAATCCTGTAAACATTCGTTATCAACGCATCAACGGAGGGTCAGAAGGGAGCATACGATCAGCTTCTCTATATATGGCCTTGGCAGAACAAGGAGCGGGTCGCCCTGGGTTATGCTTCATCCAATCTCGAACCCATTCCTTCCTTGATGTCGCGGAATCTGTGTAAGTTGCTTTCTTCGACGAGGATGCAGGCGGAGGGATGTCATCGGAACGGGGTGATGATGGAAGCGAAGGGGAAGTCGTGATAAGACAAGATGAGACAAAGCAAGACGAGAGTGGCGCAAAAACGATATTGTCAGTATATAACTAGGAAATTCTGAGCAAGTGCAATAATATGTCCAAAGATTATCACCCACATAGTACAAGAGGGCATGGTAGGTATTGAATGCGACACCTCTGATTAACACTGTTGAATGGGCTTTTTGTGGGGTTTGTCGATCAGCGTGAGTCTCTGGACGCTGATCAGGAGCTATCGGGGGAGCTAATACCAAGGATGCCGAGGTAGATTCCGACTGCGATCTATTCACAAGATCATCTGCTTGTCGAATGTCTTGTTGTACAGCATTTTCAGAGAAGTGGAAAGACTCGTCACCATGAGACAGGTTGACTTGTGCAAAATCAGTCTCCGACGGATCTGCTTGAGATGCCACTTCGTCATTCTCATCCGCCCCATAAACGTCATCATCTGCTTCGTCAGAATCGATATATTCATCGTTGTAGCTCCCGCCTTCATTCTGAACATCAAAGCCAGTAATTGTCCGGCCCGTAGGTCGGGGTGTGTGTAAGGGATTATATTCTGTGACCCCCTCAGCAAAATTAGAGCCGAGCACTATACATCTTCGTCAAATGGCTTGATTAGTGGAAAAAGTGTCACACACTGTCTTCAAAGTGTTCTGTTCGTTGCAACATCTTGCGAGACGCCCATATGCGTCTGGCTTTGCGAGGGCTCTCATTCCGACGAAGGATTACAAACTCAACATCTGAGTAGCGAGGATCATTGAGAAGTGAACCTATGGTATCGACCAAGGGCTTCGGGACAGAGAAGTTGGCAGCGGGCGGTAGGAGAGATGTAGGGCTGGGTGAAGATGTAATGCTACAGACGATGACAAAAGCATCTTGGGCTTTTGCGTTCATTGACTGGTAATAAACGGTGTCCCGTCGAGCGAATTGTGCCCTGAAGGAAAGAACAGGTGAGCTCTCATCACAGTCCCGAATTGGATCGACCGTACCATCCCCAGTTCGCTGTCTTGGTCGATCCATGAGAAAAAAAACCAGGCAAATCAAGCAATTTCGCGCACCTTGTAGGAAAATGAATGATTAGAAGCTTCCTTAAGGTTATGAAGCACGGTTCTCTCAGCACTGAGACGTGAAATTAGGAGATTCAGCAAGCATCCAAGAGTAGCAATGCTTACTTGCGTAATTCGAAACAGAACTTGTAGATTCCCTCTCGGATCCATTTGCCCGAGTTCTTGAGTGAAGCTTCTTTCTCTGTCGCGGTAGGCTACAATGCTTCAGACCATGTCAAAAGCAAGATTAATTTGTCTCATACCTCACAGGCCAAGAATAGACTAACGTATCCTCCCCCTTCTGCCAGCTGGGGCAGGTCCTTTGGCACTCCCCCGTTCGGATAGAATAAGATCTGGTCCATAAATGTCAATAAAAATAACCCATGACTACTACATCAACACTAGCCTGCCAGCGGCCCCCACCGAATTTGGGTGACTTCACCGCCTTTGACTTGGCCTCTCCCTTAGTCGAGTCAAAAAGGTACTTCAGATTGCGGATGGTCCACTCAAATGTAAGAGAGCAATATTCATTGCAATCAGACTCTTGTAAGTCCGATTGGTTCATGGAATTTGTGACTCAAGATACCTAGTCCGAAGATGTCTAAAATGGGCTAAAAACTACTATGACGTCACTTTCCCCCTGCCAACATATTTCGAAAATCATCTTGGCCTTTTGTCCGGCCACCAGCTCTAGAGCCCCCCGCAGCTCCCGTAAGACTCGTGTCTTTCTCTATTCTTTGCACTTGGTGTCGAGAAGTCCTTGCCTTTCTTGGAACAAACATTCCCCCAGTTTTTAGAGGTACTGTTGTATCCTGACGACCTTCTTCGCTTAGCTGTAAAGTGTGATCTTCGAAGATTATTGGTTCTGTGCGGAGTAGAAGCTTTCCTGCTTCCTATGTCAACACTGTGAGCATCGCCTAGCGGAGAATTCGGGATTCAGATTTACCGCTGTATTCTCTAATTCAACCACTGCCTCGTGCTTATCCTCAAAGATCTCTACGCGCTTGATCGATGTGAGCTTGTCTAGAAATTGCTGCAATAGCCCCTCTTGAGCTTGAGGAGGGAGTCCACGAATCCGTACCGAGCGCTGTCGAATTTCAGCAGTCCGGGTCAAACCCGTTTCAGCAATCGTTCTAAATAAGAATCATATCAGGCCGAGGCATCAGAAAATTGTAACCCAACTGACCTATGACGGGCTCGTACACGAGGGTCCGCCAATGTCACAGCAATTCTACGCTTTCTCAGCTCGTAATTATTGGCCATTAGAGATGCTCGAGCATCACTCTACAGTTTAAGTGAATACCTTTGGGCACTTCTAGATCGACTCTAATGGACTAACCGGGTTTTCGTACTCCACAAAGGCGTAACCCCTCGCGTAACCATCATCATCCGTTGCTATTCTAACATCCTGAAGTTTGCCATACTGGAAGCCGGTGTCAAACAGCAAACCTACCCATGCATCCAGTCGTACTCACTGTTTGGAATACTTTTTCTAGGTCAGCCCTAGTGGTAAATTTACTCAGACCTGCAACATATATTTCTCTTTCATTCGCATCGTGATCTGTTCTTTCCTTTTTTCGCTCCGGGTTGGATATGTATACATTGACAGAAAGACCCGGCTCCAATTCTTGCATGTGCACTTCCAAGGCGGCTTCCGCGGCAGCCTATGCAGTCAAAATCATAAATATAACTGACACGGAAAGCCAGAAACTACGCACTGGGGAGGTGAACTGGACGTAGCAAAATCTTCGAGTTGCTTTGAATTTCTTGCTAGGCCACCGGATCTCGAATATTGTTCCATACTTTATTATATCAGCAGGGACGAGCATGAGCTCGATTTCCGGGCTCACCTTTCCAAAAAGGTTCCTTAGATAGGGATCATCTGCCGATTCGGGAAAATTGGTGACATAAAGGGTTGATTTCCAAGCCAAATGCACCGCAATTTCATGTTCATTGATCCGCTTCTTGTCTTTGGTTAATGCTGCCGGGACACTGTCCTATGGATCGGATTAGGAAGCATCCACAGACCGTCAAGAAAAAGAAGTATACTCTTTCTTGGAACTCAACAGTTGCAACCAATGCATCAGGAAGGGGTGTGATTTTCACTTCTCTGACGTTTCCGCACTTCAAATGGGGATCAATTATCACAACACGGGCACACGGGGAAACACTTACGTCGCTGAACAGTCTATGTATATCTTCATCTATGACATCATTTGGAAGATCTGCGACGAAGACCGTACAATTTTCACGATCCCTTTTGAGGGGCTGAGACTTCAACTCTTCGGAAATTTCAGTATAAAATTCAGTGATGCGTCGGATTTTGGATTCTCACCCATTTTCACCTTCTTACTGTTCTCGGCAACTGAAAGCTCTTCATCCGCTGTTCGCTTCGTCCCGCGGCTCTCAGCCTGATTACCATGTACTTGGGAATCTACCTCCATAGGAACTACATTCACAGCATTACTAGAGGATTCCTGTCCAGCTGTGACAATACCGACGGCATCTTGAATAGCCTCTGAGGCCCGTGGCTGCTCGTATCCGGCCCTCTCTGCCTCCTAACCCAGACCATGTTGGTAACGTGATATTTGCCGAGAAATAGCACTTACCTTGGCCCTTCGATCATTGTCGAAGTACTGTGCTTTGAGCACCTTGACAGAACATTCATTCATAGTGGTCACGCTGCCGTGAAGATTCTCGAAAGTTAGCCAGGCTTCCCAGATAGCTTCAGGCCAGTCAATTTGTTTCAAGTGAATGCTGATGAAAAAAGCTCTGGCTTCATCGTACTTCTGTTGTTTTCTTTGATAAGGTTGTTAAAGAGGCACACTTGGAAGTAGGAAGACTCCATACATCAAGCAATCAATGTAAGCAATCAAAGTTAAATAGCTTGTTTTCTGTCGGTTTGTGGCTCTTCGCAAAGTGTTAATGGCGTCATCCGGCATCTGCGCTAGCCGCTCATACTATTACAGACGTAAAAAGTGAAGGAAATCAGGATGGGAGGCAAATCTAGTCGGCTTACAATGTCAACGAGGGCTTTTTCAAGTCGCAACTGTGTATCGCCCTGCTTGGAAACTAGACAAATTCAGGTCATGGCTAAGTGCAAGCATAGATAGACACATACTCTGTAATGTCATTTCAACACCACTTTCTAGGATTCCGATCAAATTCACCAACCCATCCTCATCAGCTTTCCCAGCCTCAATTCTCCTTCTCTCATAACTGGCCCTTGCAAGGATCAGCGGTATCAACTGTTCTAGATCTTGTTGGACCACTTTAGATTCCAATGCTCGTACATACACATCATGAACGGACTCCTTCTCGTCTTGCCCTTCCTGCTCTCGGCCTTCAGGTAAATCCTCCACTCGCTCCTAAGTGTTTTCGTCTATCTCATGACATTAAGATTCAGGTCAAGAAAACAGCTCACAATGATTCTTATATACCGAGCCCAGACTTCTCCAGATGCAGGGACACTGCGAGTAGCTCTCTGCACAATCAGCAGCTCTTGATCAGGACTAACATCAGCTGAAAGCTTTCAGTTTGATCTCGATGAGAATACAAATCTACGATGAAATTGAGACGTTAACCAACCGCGGTATCCAGATATCCGGTCCAAAACAATCTTAACGTCTGTTCTGCTCCAGGTTCTCCTTTGAACCTTCGCGATGCAGCTTCAGTGATGGCTCTTTCATATATGCCACTCGCTGTGAAGAAGTCCATTCGTTTTGTCCTCCACTCGGCCGCAATGTAAGCTCCGAAAGCTTGCAGAGATGACTCTTGTTCCTAAAACAGATGTTTACTACAAGATTCAGAAAGGTTTCAACTGGTGGGCGTACCAAGGCGTATTCGAAAGGTTCTCTGCGCTCCCATGATCGAATAGAAGAATTACGACTTTTTGAGGCGGCAACAAGTGATTTCTCGTATTCAATAGGCGGCTTGTAATTGGTTGTAAAAGAGGAGTAGGATTGGAAGGTCTCATCGTTGTCTAAAACGCCTTCAGCAACGTAGGATTAATGGAACGATACACTCACTCGAATGAGGCTGTTGAAGACGATCAAGAAGAAAATTTTCAACGTATTCTATAGCCGAAGTCCTATTCAATATCTTCAATGTCTGCAAGCAGGACACATTGATGAGAGTACCTCTCTTCCTTTGGTGTTTCTGCAAGCCTCTCCAGTTCCCAGTCGCGCTGAACATCCCAGAGCAAACGACTCTACCATCTTCAACATATTTATTTGAGCCTCAGGCTGGGATGTAAATACCTGAGTCAGATGGTTTTGGCCCTTGTTGATAATATCTTTCATCCTCTTCCTCGTTTGTTCCTCGGAGAATATGTCTTCAAGTTCTGCAGATTTCATCTCCTTATCGCCACCACAGTGCTTTGCATAGCCATCGATGATAAATTGCAAATAACTTCGTAATAAAGGAATAGCTTATCAATAATTAGCAAAAGCCAATGCTCATGGATCATGTACTCACACAGATAGTCTCGCACTGCTCGTTCATAGAGAATAAAAAGCTCTTCTACATCAAGTGTATCATCCAAGTCCAGTTTTTTCTGCTTCTCGCGGATAAGCGGCAGCCATACGTGCTCTGGGTCAGCAGCCAAGAATTCGGTCATCATTTCCAAAGAGGACTGAAGTTCGGTGTTGAGAGCTGGGTCCGACTGTACTAGCTGGATATGTTGAGCATGCAGAGCAACATTGTAGGGTTGTTCAGCTATGCTGGAAAGGATACTGCTAAGAGCATTAAGAGAATCCATGACACGCTATCGTGACTAGAATTTCGCGCAGACTGAGAATGTTCTATCACGTGTTATGAACTGATATATCATTGTCTACTTTCCTTCTCTGAGCCTTTCAAGAATGCAGCAATACGTCTTGCTGAATGAAAGGGACTGACCAACTGCTTTTATCTACGTAGAGGTGCCTGTGGGCCTCTCGCGTCAGCCTGACGCTGAGGTCATCCGAAGCACAGCACTTGGCCAGCACTTGGCCCAGGACATACAATTACAATCGGCAGCGTCTTTGTGGTTTATATATATTTGACCTCTGTTGCCAATCATTGGTAAAGGACACCATTCCAAGCTGGTTCTCATTTCCCAGTGTCACGAAAGTGTCCCCAGGCCTTATAAGCCATTTTCGTGCAAACCAAGGACCGGTTCCCTTGTACCCCTCCTTCTCTTTTTATCTTGACTATGCCTTCTACACTGCGGAAGACACAGGATCGTGCTTTGAAAATCAGCTGCTCTCTTGCCAATGCTTTCAAATCCAAGTTCATACCTCGGTAAGTCTTGGCTCGTCTCCGGAATAATTGTCCTCTGAACATTTATCAGAGCAAGCAAGTCGCTGCACCCATATCCATGCACTAGCCCAGACACTGATAATATAGGCCGACCAAGAAACCTCCGACGCGCTGCTGTGGTGCCCACCACCAATACCTGCAAGGGTCCTTGTTGTTGCGTCCACCGATATTTTATCCATCGACTACCAACCGAACTTCTCTCCCACATATTTGTCCTTGGAGCAGAAGAAGACCCTCGTTTTCCTCTCTTGGTTTGCAGAATTTGTCGATCTTGGCGTCATGTCGCACTGTCAACACCCGCATTGTGGCGTCGCATCGTCCTGAGTCCACATAAACATATGTGGAGAGAGCACATTCGCCGTGCACGGGCCTGCACCCTTGACATCGAGCTTCTTTCCACCGCGCTTGTCCCTATGCGACCGCGTCCTCAATACTATTATCCCCGGAGGCACCTCGACTTTTACACTGTACAATGGCTTATGCAGTTAGCCTTACCCCATCTCCATCGATGGCGTTCATTTTCAGTGATTTTTACGGAGCAATCTCCATATATATTAAACGCTTCCCTATCCTTCTTGGCTAATGTTCCATCCCCTCCTTCTTTGCAAGAGATGACCTTGATTCACCGCTTCAACGAGGATCCACAGCCATTTATCCTGTTCAATGGATTGATACCTTCCCTCAAGCGTCTCACAATTGATGGTCCACGGATAGCGCTGCTTCCTAACATGTTCACCAATCTAATCTTCCTTGATTATACCCACCACCGCTTCAGCACAGGTTCCGATACCATACACGAAATACTCTCCCTTCTTTCCCTCTGCCCCAACCTACTATTCCTTCGCTTGCTCTTTCCACATCAATTCACAAACCACACTAATGTGTATCAGAAACCCACTAGATCTGATCCTCGAATCTTGCTATCTTCCCTGAAACAACTGCATCTAGCCCTTGATCCAAACTCTTCTGATATTCCTTATGAACTCGCCCTTCTCCTGACACATGTATTGACTCCTACATTACATACGGTCATCTTTTCTGATCCCTGTCGACGACAAGTCCCTTTCCCGAACCTCAAATCATTTTTTTGGATGTACCCAATTCCAAGATCCCTGCAGTTCATTCGTATCGAAGGTGGCTGGTTCGATCAGGGAATGGTCGATCCCATGGTGAAATCACTTCCTAGGCTTAAGAGAGTGGTTTTTCGTCGTGGAGGACGGAGTCCCGAACGTGTGCTCTACAACGGAGGCCGGTACTTCACGCATAGATGACCGCTTTGTGAGGACACACAATCAATGCCTCTATAGTTCATGCGAACTCATGCACTTATTCATGACATTTCCACTTCATAGTACCCGAACTTTACCCGAACTTGTAGCAATAATCACGTCTTTTGTATTTGTGCATACTATTGTTTTTCACATTGTATTTTGTGATGTTCTTTTATAATACTAACATTAGAAGCTATTAATTCCTGGGAAAAAAATCAATTGGATGATATATAATATATCAAATTGATTCCTTTCCCAGGAATTAATATTCTTTTTTTTTTTTGGATCAACAATTGTTACATGGTGCTCGATCGCAGTCTGTAATCCCACGGCCTGCCTGCGCGCTCCGTGTAATAAATCATTGATTTTAATAATAATAAAAAATCGCAGTCTGTAATTATAAACACATTCCTTTTACCACCACCATCCCCTGGGGCGAAATAACCCTAGGGGTCATACTCTACCTAACACCTCTCACTAATATTGTCATAAAGTCACCCATCCATCTTTGTTTCTCATTGCCCTTGGGGGTGGCACATTTGTGCATTCATTTATGCACTGGGAACATAATGACAGCATGTTTCCTTTGCACTCACTTTTTACTGAGGCTGGAAGAGGGCACCATCTAGAGGTTGAACTAATGGCCAGAGGGAATCCACCCTTGAAAAGAATCCTACAAACGCTCTATTACTGAACAATACCCATATGGAAGAGCTCCCTATAGCTTACCACAAATACATGTGTTCCTCTACAAAATCCAAGTATCACCTTTGGGAAGTATATTAGGGCATGGTAGGTACAAAGACAAACCACTTTGAGCTCTCTCTCAGGGTAGGTTAACCCTGGGGGAGTCACTGGTACCCTTGAAAAGGGGTTTGACCAGAGCACTTGTCTTGGTGTCCATCACCTGATCCCAATGGGATTGTTCCATGATAATCAAGTTCTATGACAGGGGCTAAAGGTTAGGGTGGGGTGGTGGATATCACAAATGGAAGGGGTGGGGAGGTCTTTAGATGAATAAATGTTTTTGGAAGGCAAATATTTGAAGGTAAAGAGTCTGTTATTTAGTGTAGTTTTCTTGCTCTTCACTACCTAGGCTATTAACTATATAGTTGGTACTTAGGAGGCATGCTTACAACATATGCTGCAGGGTCTGCCACCATGTTCCCAATTGCCTCCTGCTCATTTGTATTTAGAGTTTTTTTTTTTTTTTTTTTTTTTTTAAATACAAATTTTTTTTACGGGGC